>OCMB01000007.1_pt1 | contig 83263 bp, 57 predicted proteins | sample 1496101 | NCBI WGS metagenome assembly OCMB01 (sample SAMN01760949, study PRJEB22395) | human gut metagenome | reverse complement strand
TATTAAATTTTAAATATAATAAAAAAATAATTATTAAATTAATTATATAAAATATAAATAAAATAAAAAGATTGAAAAATATATAAAAATAATATATAATTTTATAAATAATAAAAATTAGGAGGAAAGTATGTTAACTGCAAGTGGTGTTACAATAAGATTTGGAAAAAGAACTTTGTTTGAAGATGTAAATATAAAATTTAATAAAGGCTGTTGCTATGGAATAATCGGAGCAAATGGCGCAGGCAAATCTACTTTTTTAAAAGTCTTGTCAGGAGAACTTGAACCTAGTAAGGGTGAGGTAACAAAAGAAAAGGGTGAAAGAATTTCTGTATTAAAGCAAGATCACTTTGCTTATGAAGAAAATACTGTTATAGATACAGTAATAATGGGAAATCAAGATTTATATAAAATAATGAAAGAAAAAGAAGCTATTTATGCTAAACCAGATTTTTCTGAAGAAGATGGAATGAAGGCTGCAAAATTAGAGGAAAAATTTGCAGAATTAGATGGATGGAATGCGGAATCTGATGCAGCCATACTTTTAAATGATTTAGGAATAGCTGCAGATAATCATTATAAATATATGAAAGAATTAGAAGCAAGAGAAAAAGTAAAAGTATTATTAGCCCAAGCATTATTTGGAAATCCAGATATATTATTATTAGATGAGCCAACAAATGACTTGGATTTAAAAAGCATTAGTTGGTTAGAAGAATTTTTAATAAATTTTGAAAATACCGTAATTGTAGTGTCACATGATAGATATTTTTTAAATAAAGTATGCACTAATATAGCAGATGTAGACTACGGAAAAATAAAAGTATATCCAGGAAATTATGATTTCTGGTATGAATCAAGTCAATTGCTACAAAAGCAAATGAGAGACCAAAATAAGAAGAAAGAAGAGAAAATAAAAGAATTACAAGCTTTTATTGCCAGATTTAGTGCTAATGCATCAAAATCAAAACAAGCAACTTCTAGAAAGAAATCACTAGAAAAAATTCAATTAGATGAGATAACTCCATCCAATAGAAAATATCCATATATTGATTTTAAACCAGATAGATTACCGGGAAATGAAATATTGCAAGTTAAAAATATATCAAAAACGATAAATGGAGAAAAAATATTAGATAATGTTTCATTTACAGTAAAGCCAAACGATAAAATTGCTGTTATTGCAGATAACGAAAATGCAAAAACTGTTTTATTCCAGATAATTGCTGGAGAGTTAGAACCAGATGAAGGAAAAATAATTTGGGGAACAACAATTACAAATAATTATTTTCCTAAAGATAATAATTATTTATTCCAAAGTGATTTATCTATTACAGATTGGCTAAGACAATATTCAAAAGATCCAGATGAAACCTATGTAAGAAGTTTCTTGGGAAGAATGTTATTTTCTGGAGAGGAAGCATTAAAACCGGTAAACGTTTTATCAGGAGGAGAAAAGGTAAGATGTGTTCTCTCAAAAATGATGCTTTCAGGAGCAAATTTCTTGATTTTTGATGAGCCAACTAACCATTTAGACATGGAAAGTATTACAGCATTAAATGAAGGAATGAGTAAGTTTACAGGCAATATGATTTTTACATCACATGATCACCAATTGATGCAAACTGTAGCTAATAGAATAATTGATATAAAAGCTGATAAACTAGTAGATAGAGAAGTAACCTATAATGAATATTTAGGAATAGAGTAGAAAAATAAAGCCGTTATATATTAACGGTTTTATTTAATAATAATTACAGAAAGAGGAAAATATTATGAATAATATTAATGAAATAATTGCAAAAGAATTGAATGTAAAACAATTTCAGGTTGAAAATACAATTAAATTAATAGATGAAGGAAATACAATTCCTTTCATTGCCAGGTATAGAAAAGAAGCAACAGGAGGACTTTCTGACGAGGAATTAAGAAATTTAGATGAAAGATTAACATATTTAAGAAATTTAGAATCAAGGAAGGAAGAAGTTAAAAATTCTATAAATAACCAAGGAAAACTTACAGCTGATATTATAAAGCAATTAGAAAATGCGATGACACTTGCTGAAGTAGAGGACATTTATAGGCCATATAAACAAAAGAAGAGAACAAGAGCTACTATAGCTAAAGAAAAAGGATTGGAAGGGTTAGCTAAAACAATTCTAGAGCAAAATGAAAAAATTAATATTTATGAAGAAGCCTTATTATATGTTAATAAAGAAAAGGGCGTAGAAAATGCAGAAGATGCTATAAATGGTGCGAAAGATATTATATCAGAAGAGATTTCTGATAACGCAAAATATAGAAAAATTATTAAAAGAAATTGCCATTATGAGGGAATAATAAAAACAAAAGCAGTAAATAAAGAGGAAAAATCTAGTTATGAGATGTATTATGATTTTTCTGAAAAAATAAATAAAATTCCAAGCCATAGAATTTTAGCAATAAATAGAGGAGAAAAAGAAGAATTTTTAAAAGTAAAAATAGAAAAAAATACAGAAAAAATATTAAATATAATTAAATCCGATTTAATAAAAAATAATAAAAATAAATATGCAGAAATTATTGAGCAATGTGTAGAAGATAGTTTTTCTAGATTAATAGAACCATCGATAGATAGAGAAATAAGAGCAGATTTAACGGAACTGGCAGAAGAGCAAGCAATAAAAGTTTTTGGAAAAAATGCAAAACAATTATTAATGGTAAGCCCTATAAAGGGTAAAACTGTTATAGGCTTTGATCCAGCTTATAGAACTGGTTGTAAAATTGCAGTAATTGATGAAACTGGAAAAGTATTAGAAACTACTACCGTATATCCAACGGAACCACAAAATGATGTGGAAGGTGCAAAGAAAGAGCTTACAAAATTAATTTTAAAATATAATGTTAATATGTTTGCAATAGGAAATGGTACGGCCTCAAGGGAATCAGAACAATTTGTGTCGGAATTAATAAAAGAAGTAAAAGAAAAATATGATAAGGATTTAGTTTACGTAATTGTGTCTGAAGCAGGTGCATCTGTTTATTCTGCATCGAAACTTGCAACAGAAGAATATCCGGATATTAATGTTTCTTTAAGAGGGGCAATTTCTATAGCAAGAAGACTGCAAGATCCATTAGCAGAATTAGTAAAAATTGATCCAAAAGCAATTGGAGTTGGGCAATATCAGCATGATGTTAATCAAAAAAAATTAGAGGAAAGTTTAACTGGCGTTGTTGAAGATGCGGTAAATACAGTTGGGGTAGATATAAATACTGCGACTCCATCACTTCTTTCATATGTTGCAGGAATCAATAAATCAATTGCAAAAAATATTGTAAAATATAGAGAAGAAAATGGAAAAATAAAAGAGAGAAAAGAATTACTTAAGGTTCCTAAATTAGGAAAAGTTGCATATGAACAATGTGCAGGATTTATAAGAATTCCAGATGGAAAAAATCCATTAGAAATAACAGGAGTTCATCCAGAGAGTTATAATATTGCAGAAGAAATTTTAAAAGAAGAAAATTTTGAAAAAAATAATTTATTAAATAAAGAAAAAATAAAAGAAATAAAAAATAAATTATCTGAAATAAATAATGAAAAAAATATAAAAATATTATCTAAAAAATTTAATGTTGGAGAACCTACAATAAAAGATATAATAAATGAACTTATTAAACCAGGAAGAGATCCAAGAGAAGATATGCCAAAACCAATATTAAGATCAGATGTATTAAAATTTGAAGATTTAAAAGATGGAATGATATTAACAGGTACAGTCAGAAATGTTACGGATTTCGGAGCTTTTGTGGATGTAGGAGTAAAGCATGATGGACTTGTTCATATATCAGAAATGAGTGAGAGATTTATCAAAAATCCATCAGAGGTTGTGTCTATAGGTGACATAATTAAGGTTCAAGTAATTGGAATAGATAAAGAAAAACAAAAAGTAAAATTATCAATGAAAATAAAAAATTAATTAATTTATAAAAATATTATAAAAATAAATAATAAAAAATAATTTAAAATAAAAATAGAAAATAAATTAAATAATAATTAAATTAAAAATAAATAAAAAAATAATTAAATAAAATAAATTAAAAAATAAAAAATTGTTTATGTAATTATAAACAATTTTTTATTAATTATTTTTTATTTATATTTTTCTTGTATTTTTAAAACATCATCATAATTATTATTTAAAATATCTAAAAATACTTCTGCTATTTTTGGATCAAATTGAGTTCCAGAACATCTTTTAAATTCATCAATTACCACATCTAAAGGCAATGCATTTCTGTATGTTCTTTTTGAAGTCATTGCATCGAAAGTATCAGCAACTGCTGCTATTCTGGCAATAAAAGGTATATCCTCGCCAGCTAATTGTGATGGATAGCCTTTGCCATCATATCTTTCATGATGATATTTTACAATTGGAATAATATCTTTAAATATGTCTGCATCTCCTAGCATATGAGCTCCAATTGTAGGATGATTTTTTATTTGCGAATATTCATCATCATTTAATTTTGAATCTTTTAATAAAATACTATCAGGTATACCAATTTTTCCAATGTCGTGGAATAAACCACCGAATTTTTAAAATATGTAAAGTATGTTCATCTAAGCCAAGTTTTTTTCCAATTAATACGGAAAATTCAGAAACTCTGTCAGAGTGACCACGTGTATAAGGGTCTTTAGCTTCAACTGTGTAACGTAAAATTCCAATGGTATCTAAATATGCCTTTTCAAGCTCATCCTTTTTATCTTTTAATTCATTATTAATTTTCTTAATAGTATTCATTTGCTCAATAGATTTTATACCAGATTCAATTAATAATAATAATTGGTCAAATTTATCGCTCTTCTCACAGTATCCTTGAATATCTAATCTTTTAATGGTTTCTAATGGAGGAGCTAAGTCTTTATGACCTGTTAACAAAAGAATATATAAATCCTTATTAAATTTTCTGATTTCTTCAACTACTTCATCTCCATGAATAGGATCCATCATGAAGTCTAAAATCATTAAATCATAGTGATTATTTCGAACAAGTTCAATTGCTTCTAATGGATTTGTAACGCCAGTAAAATCATAACCAGAACGTTTTAAAAAAATAGATAAAGAGTCAACGATTCCCTGCTCATCGTCAACGACAATGACTTTGTAACCATTTGACTCTTGTACTGCCATGTTTTTTCTCATAGTATGTGTATCCTTTCTGAGAATTATTATGATTTTAGAAAATACTATTCTATATCCACATTATAATAATAAAAGTCGAAAAAAGCAAGAAAATAAATTAAGTTTTTAATTTAAATTTTCCTGCTTTTAACCTATAAATAAAATAGTATTCAAAGATAAATCCTATGGTAAAGGAATTATTACATTAAATGTGGTTCCTTTTCCAATTTCTGATTGAAATGTTATATCACCATTAAAATGTCCTTTTATTGTTGAGTATGACATAAACATACCAAGACCGGTTCCATTTTTACCTTTAGTTGTAATCATAGATTTAAATAATTTATCTTGAACGTCCTGAGGCATACCACATCCAGTATCTGCTACAGATATAATAATATTATTATTTTCTATTTTTGCTGATAATGATATTGTTTGACCTTTAGTTGTTTCATAAGATTGTATAGCATTTGTTATTAAATTATTTACAACTTGAACAAGGCTATTTACATCTCCGTGCAATTTTGTTGTAGAAGGTACGTCAATGTTTGTTATAAGAGTTAAAGAAGCATTGCTTATTTCATGTTTCATTAAAATATTAACTCTTTTAAATAATTCATCAATCGTGAAAATATCTGATTCGTTTTCTGATAGAGCAACAGCTTGACCTTTAACGGCTGTAATAATATCTGACATATAAGATGTATAAGAATGTATCTTAGATATCCATTCTTTCATGTCATTTGCTATTGCGTGATGATCTTCAACTGTTACTTCTGGATCTCCGATAGATAATTCATATTCTTTTATTAAATCTGTTAACCCTTCTGCAGCACCAGAAATTGACATTATTGGTGTTTTCAAGTTGTGTGATATTCCACCAATTAATTGACCTAGAGATGCTAGACGTTCTTTTTCCATTAACATGTCTTGATTGTTTCTTATAGTTTCTAAGTCTTTTTTGTGTTGTGTAATGTCTTTAAATAGCATAAGAATTCCTAAATATGCATCTTGTTCATATATTGTATTTATTTCAATAGTAAAATATTTATCTAAATTTTTTACATGATGCTCAAAAGAAACTGCTTTGTTGGAATCTCTTACTTTTTGTAATGACGATTGTAATTTTTTTATATTAATATTATATCGTTTGTGTGATTTAAAAAACTCTATTATATTTTTTTCACGAATATCAGTATCTTTTAAATGTAATGTTTTTAAAAATGTAGAATTAAAATCTGTAACACAAAAATCTTCATTTAATACAACGAAACTATCAGACATTTTATTTACGATAGTTCGTAAAGCTATAGGAGCTACACCTAAAAATTTAAATTTAAATATTGCTAATGCAAAAAATGCTAATGCAATCATGAAAGTAATTGGTGTTGTATAAATTGTCATAGGTATAATATTAAGAGTACCTAATAAATTTGTGATAACAGGAATACTAATTCCTAAAACAATAAATAAAGATTGTTTTGAGAAAAATCCAGAATTTCTGCTTGTAGCTTTTAATAAATAAAAAATTCCAATAAATAATAATAAATATGAATAAATATCATGAATTATTTTATATTTTCCATAAATACAGTCATTAATATTTATAGAATAAGATTGGTAAAAAAGATGATGATAATTATTTGTCCAAAGTATAATTAATGATAATATTGGAATTATTGTTAAAAGTAAATATTTTTTTGAAAATTTAATTTTAGTTTTTAATAATATTTTTCCTGTTAATAATATTCCTACTGGTAAAAAGCATGTTCCAATATAAACAAAATAATCAAAATAAACTGGTTGTATATTTAATGGAGTTGATAGCAAAATTTGTGCTATCAACCCTGTTAAACAGATTAATGTGCAAAATAAACTTAAAGAAAATGCTTTTTGAAGTTGATTTTTATTTGTATTTTTGAATATTAAAAATAGCAAAAATACATTAACGAATGCAGCAATAATTAGTATAATTAATGTTATATTAAGACTAGTCATTTTTTCCTCCATTAAAATATCTTATGTTTATAAAATAATTAATATATTTTTTAATATAATTATTATCAATCATTGGCCAATTAAAGTCAATAATGTTTAAATATTTTTTAGAAAAGTCTGAAACAGGAATAACATTTGAAATTAGATTTAAAGATTTATTATCATCTAAATCAGTGATAATTCCAGATATATTATCTGATAGACTATTATTATTTAAAAATGTATTAATACTATTTTTAAATTCTTCATCAGATACAGGCTTTATATTTATTCCAATTGAATTTAATATTTCCAAAAGTTTTTTGCAAGTTATTGTATTATCATCAAATAAATGGAATACAGTAAACTCTGGATTTGAATCTGCAATTTTTATTATTGCTTGAGCACAGGTATCTACTGGGGTAAATTCAACAGAATGCTCTAATAATTTTTCTGGAATTACTTGCATTGCTAATAATGATTTTAACCTGTTTACAAAAGCATTTTCGCTTACATTTATTTGGAATACTCCGTCAGAATATCTATTTGTAATATTTCCAATTCTCAATATGCAAGCATCTAAGCCACTTTGAATTTTTTCCAAAATTAATTTTTCTGCTTCAAATTTAGTGTGAATATATACATTACTAAAATCTTGACCAATATAAAAGTTTGTTTCATCAAATTTTTGAATTTCTTTTGTTTCGTCAAAACTATTTCCTGAAACACTTAATGTAGAAATATAATATAATTTTTTATTATATTTATGGGCAAAATTTATAATATTATTAGTTCCATTAACATTTATATCATAAAAATGTTGGTAGCTACCGAAGTGCTTTACTAAAGCGGCAGAATCAATAATTGTAGTTATATTTTGAGCTAAATATTGTAGTTCACTTTCAGACAATGTAAATTTCGCATTTGTTATATCTCCAGTAATTACAATAATTCTCTTATCAAAATAATCATCATATTTTTTTCCAAAATAAAAGTTTAAAGTATCTTTTAGCCTTTCTTTTGGAGAGGTTAATGATTTTTCTCTAATTAAACAATAAGCAACTCCGGTGTGAGTTTTCAAAAATTCATCTAAAATATGTGCGCCTAAAAATCCTGTTGCTCCAATAAGTAATATATTTCCAATATTTGATTTTAATTTATTTATTTTATTAATATCTTTTATATTATTTTTTTCTAATAAATTAGATATATTAGTATAATCATAATTTGATATATCAACTGAATTATTTGTATCATTGTTTTTTTCTGATAATTGTTTAATTGTTGGATATGTAAATATATCTGAGTACGAAATATTTAATCCTAATTTAACAGCTTCAAGTTGGAATTTTATTGCTAAAAGTGAATCACCGCCAATTTCAAAGAAATTATCATTTATTCCGATTTTTTTAATTCCTAATAATTTAGACCAAATAAATGCTAAATTCTTTTCAAAATCATTTCGTGGGGCAATATATTTTGGCCTTGAAACGATGAACGAAGTTGGTAAATTTGCTTTATCAATTTTTCCGTTAACGGTTAAAGGAAATTCATCAATTTGCATTAAAAATGTTGGAATCATATAATCAGCTAATTTATTTTTTAAAAATGCAAACAAATCTGTTTTTGGGACTTCTTTATTACTTGTATAATAAGCTACAATATATTTCTTTGAATTTTTAGTATAAATTGTAGTGAAAGATTTATTTATAGTTGGATATTTCATTATCATAGAATTAATTTCGCTTAATTCTATTCTGTGTCCAGATATTTTTACTTGTGAATCATTTCTTCCTATAAATTTTATTTTTCCATCTGGTAACCACAAAGCAAGGTCACCAGTTTTATACATTCTATCGCTACTTGTATCATATATATTTTGTAGATAATTTTTTCTATTTTCTTTGTCGTTATTAATATAGCCTAAACCAATTCCAGCACCAGTTATATATAATTCTCCAGGAATTCCAATTGGTTGTAATTGTTTATCTACATTAACAATATAAGCATTATTATTAGATAAAGGATGACCTATCGAAACAATATCATCATTAGAATTATCTAATTCATATTTTAATGCGGTACTACAAATAGTAGTTTCTGTAGGGCCATATCCATTTACAATTTGTAATTCTTTATTTAAATTAAAATAATTATTTAATGTAGATTTTTTTATAGGCTCAACGCCAACTAATAATTTATTTATATAAATATTTTCACTGTCTTTTAAAATATTATATACATCATCAAGAATATTTGGTGGAATATATAATCCAGTAATTCTATATTTAATAATATTATTACAATATTTTATTATATCTCTAATTATTTCTTCAGAATAAAGGAATAATTTACAACCATTTAATATTGGTAAAAATAATTCCCAAATGCTTACATCAAAAGATATATTTGTTGCTGCAAGAAATGTATCATTATTATTTAATTTATTATTAAATAAATAATTAAAATTATAAATAAAATTAATTAAATTTTTATTACTAATAATAACTCCTTTAGGTTTTCCTGTAGAGCCAGATGTATAAATAATATATGCAGGATCAGTAGGAGAATATTTTATATTTAAATCTTCTGAATAATCAGCTATATCTTTGTAATTATCTAATATTTCTTTTTTCTTAGTAAATTCAATTTTATTTGCTAAGTTTGTATTAGAAATTAGCAAGCTAGCATCACTATTTAATAGCATATAAGATAGCCTATCTTCTGGGTATCCAACATACATTGGCATATATATACAATTTGCTTTTAAAATAGCCCATATACTTATTAAAAGCTCAATTGAACGATTTAAACAAACGCCAACTACTTCATGAGGTTTCAAACCTTGAGAAATTAATCTATTTGCTAATGCAGTAGATTTTTTATCGAGTTCGTTATAAGTTATACTATCATTATCAGTTTCAATTGCTATTTTATTCCCATTTGTTTTAACAATATTTTTAAATAATGAAACAAGAGTTGAATTTTCAGGAAAATCTAATTTATTATTATTGAAATTATTTAATATATATTTTTCTTCTGAATTATCAAGCATATTTATATTTTTAATTAATATATTTTTATTATTTAAAAAGTTATTTAAAATATTAATATAATGATTAAATAATCGTTCAATAGAATTGTGATTAAATAAATCTGTGCGATATTCAATATTAAAATATTTTTCAGTTGGATTAATTTCAAAACTTAAATTAAATTTAGCAATATTTAAATTAGCCGGAATTAATTTTGCTTCTGTTCCATTAATTATGAATTTATTGCTAGCAGTATTTTGGTATGTAAACATTGTATTAAATAATTGTGTATTATTTGGAATATTTAATTTTTTTATTAATAAATCATATGGATAAAATCCATTATCTATATCGGATAAAATTTGATCTTTTATATTATTTAAAAATTCCACAAAAGAAATATTTGAATCTATTTTTGCATCAACACATAAATTATTTACAAACATTCCGATAATATTATTTGTTTCTGAAATATTTCTGTTTGCAAATGGCGTTCCTACAATTATCTCATTTTGACCTGTATATTTATATAATAAAATAAAATATGCAGAAATAAAAATCATATAAGGAGAAACTTGTAATTCATTTGCCAATATGTTTATTTTTTTAATTAATTCATTATCTAAATTTTTAATTAATCTATTTCCAACAAAAGATGGTGTTGTTGGGTTAGGATAGTCGTATGGTAAATTTAAAGAAGGAATTTCTGAGTCTTTAAATTTATTTATCCAATAATTTTCTATATTTTTAATTTTATCTGATGATATTAATGAATTTTCCCATATTGAATAATCTTTGTAATCTATAGATAGTGGGCTAATAGTATCATCATTATATAATTTACAAAATTCATCAATTAATATATGCAAAGAAGTTCCGTCCATAACAATATGATGAGAATCAAAAAGTAATAGAGTTTTTTCATTATCTAAATAACATAACTGAACTCTTAATAAAGGTGATTTTTCTAAATCAAAAGGTTTTGAAAAAGTATTTATAATATTATTAATATTCTTTTCGGTATTATTGTTTGTTTCAATATTGAAATTAACTTTATCTAAGATTTTTTGTTTTAATTCTCCATTATCTAATATAAAAATTGTTCTGAAGCTAGGTTGTTTTTGTATTATTTCTTCAAAACAGTTTTGGACTTTTTTAGCATCTAAAATACTATTAATAAGTAATGCTCCAGGGGTATTATATACTAAACTGTCTTCAGTAGACATTTTGCAAGCATAATATATTCTTTTCTGTGCTGAAGAGGTAGGATAAAGCTCCATTTCATCAACATGTTGGATTTTGTCAAAATTTGTAGAAGTAGTATTCTGTACTAAAGAATCAGATAAATCTTTTATAATTGGAGTTTCTAGAATATCTTTAACACTAATATTTAAATTAGAAGTTTCATTAATATATGTACAAATACTAATTGCAGATAATGAATCTCCACCTAATTCAAAGAAAGAATCTTCTATACTTATTTGTTTTATTCCCAACACTTTTCTGAACGCTTTGATTATAATATTGTCGATTTGATTTCTAGCCTTAATAATTTCTTTATCATGATAAACTTCATCAGGTATTGGCAAGCTATTAATGTCAACCTTGCCATTTATATTCATTGGAACCTTGTCTATTTCAATAAAATATTGAGGTATCATATAATAAGGCAGATCAACTTGAAGAGATTTTTTTATGCTATCTATATTAATATTTGCAGATTTAGTGTAATAAGCGCATAAAATATCTCTATTATTTTTATTTACCTTTTTAGCGACAATACATGTTTTAATATTTTCATTTTTTAATATTAGTTCTTCTATTTCTCCAAGCTCTACTCTGAATCCACGCAATTTAACTTGCTTGTCCATTCTGCCTAGATATTCTAAGTTTCCATCTTTGTGCAAGATTGCTAAATCTCCAGAGTGGTAAAGTGTTTCGCCATAGTATGAATTTGGAATCAATTTTTGAGCATTTAAATCTTCTCTGTTTAAATATCCTTTAAATACACCTTGCCCTAATACGCACATTTCGCCTGGTACACCGTAAGGTAGCATGTGTAAATTTTTATCTAATATTAAAACTTCCAAAGTAGGGATTGGTTTTCCAATATTAGAAACATTAGATTTTAAGTCTTTTTCAGTTAATTCTTTAAATGTAACGTGTACGGTTGTCTCTGTAATTCCATACATATTTATTAATTTTGTAGTAGGATATTTTATTATCCATTTTTGGATTAATTTTGGCTTTAATGCTTCTCCACCGAAAATAATATATCTAATTGATAAATTGTTATCGGCTCTTTCTGATTCAGTTGCTAATAAATTATAGAAATACGTTGGTGTTTGATTTAAAACAGTAACATGCTCTTTACGTAATAAATCTAAAAATAGATTTGCATCTTTTGCTACTTTATCAGGCACTAGTACAAGCCTTCCGCCAAATAATAATGCACCATACATTTCCCATACAGAGAAGTCAAATGCTACAGAATGGAACATTGTCCATACATCATTTTCTCCAAAATCGTATAATGGAGAGTCGTTTTTAAATAATCGCACAACATTTCTATGGCATAGCATTGCGCCTTTAGGCTTACCAGTAGAACCTGAGGTATAAATTATATAAATTAAATCCTCTGGAGAAATTGATATTCCTAAATTAGTAGAATCTAGTGAATAAATATTTGTTTTATTTAAATCAATACATAATTTAGGAATGGTAGTAATAATAGCATCTACCATAGAGTCTACAGTTAAAAGGAATTTAGCACCACTATCAGACAACATATATTCTACTCTTTCTTGAGGGTATGATATGTTGATGGGTAAGTATGTACAGCCAGCTTTTATTATTGCTAAAATTCCAACTATCATTTCAAAGCTCTTATCAACTCTTATACCAATAACATTGCCTTTTTTTACCCCATTATTTAATAAATAACGGGCAAGCTGATTAGCTTTTTTATTTAAGTCTCCATAGGTTAGACTCTCGTCATTAAATGAAACTGCTATATTATTAGGTGTTACATTTGCTTGTTCTTCAAATAAATCTACTATTGTTTTATTTTTTGGAAAGCCAATATTAGGTTTATTTATTTTATATAATAATTCGTTTTTCTCATCTTCTGTTACAATCTCTATATCTTTAACAGGAATAGCTTCATTAGCTAAAATTTGCTCAATCATAAATAATATACGATTATGAGTATCTACAATATCTCTATCACAATATTTAGGCACGCTATAGTCATATAAAATATTTAAACTACCACTATTGCTGTAATCAACTATATGAATTTGTAAATCATCAGCAACAGTGCCATTAAATGTCCAATGAGTAGCACAATCCATATATTCGTTTACAGTTCTAGTAATTTGGTAAGATAGTATTACACTATATAAATTTGGTAAAGAAGAGTCTTTTTGCCTCAAATCTTCCAATAATTTTTGATAAGGATAGCGTTGATGTCTAAGCATTGATAGTGAATCTTTAGAAATTTTTTGAGTAAATTCATAGAAGCTAGAATTGTTTTCTATATTAATAAGAAATGGTACAGTACTAACAAACATACCATTAGTATTTTTGTCAGAGAAACTAGTTCTATTTAAAATGGGAGTACCAATTACCAAGTTATCTAAATTAGAAACTCGGCTAAGGTATATTGAAAAAATCGACATAAAAAAATTGTATACAGAAATTTTGTAAGTTTTACAAAATTTATTTATTTGGTCCATAATATTTTTAGGAATATTGAATTCTTTCCTATTTGCAGAACAGCTAACTTTTGATACTTTTCTATAAGAAGTGCTTGGAATAGTTGCTAATTCTGGAACTGTAGTAAATAAATTGTTCCAATATTCTTGGTCTTTAATAAAAGAATCGCTTTTCATGTATTGCAATTCTTTATCAATATAATCTTTATAAGAATATGTATTTTCTGGAATTTCTATATCGTGAATTAATTTATAATATGTATCAACAATTTGCTTACATATTAGACCGAAAGTCCAAGAGTCAGCCAATAAATGATGCATTTTTACAATAACACCACCATGGCTATTAGGAAATCTAAATATTTTTATTTCAAATAATTGATTATCTGAAATAGAAAGAATTTGCTTTGCAAAATTATCTTCATAAGAAGTTAATTCGTCTTCATTTGCAATGTCAACAATATCAGCAGTATAGTTTAAATCATTTACAAAATACTGTTTTACTGTGTTTTCTGTGGTTGATATTTTTATCTTAAAGTTATCATGTGTGTTAATTAAAATATTTACAGAGTGTACAAGTTTTTGAAAGTCTAATTTTTCTTTGATATAAACTGTACCACAAATATTATTAATAGGGTTTCCATTATAATATTGCTCTGTAATCCAAATATTTTTTTGAGGGTTTGTTAAATCGTACAATACTTTGTTCATATAATCACCTTAATTTTTTAATATTCCTTATTTGTATCACTTTTTCATTATAGCATAAAAACAGTCGAAATATCAATAGTTTTGGAAAAACATGGTAAAAACAAAATGAATAAGTATTAATTTACTGATAAATAAAAAATATAATTGAATAGATATGGAAAAATAGGGAAAAACATAAACAAGGTGAGGTTATATGAGAAAATACGAAAATAAAAGAACAAAGAAAAAATTAGGGATAATAAAGTCGTTAGAAATAATTGTTTTAATTATATTAATAATATCATTTGCAGTATTAGCATATTGTGTATATGTTTCATTTAAATTTGATAAATCTACAGAGAATTCTAGTTATAAGGCAACAGAACTTTCAACTCAAGTGGGAGCTAACAATGCTCTAAAGGAAAATACAGATATTTCTAATACAATTGAAAAAGTAAATAGTGCTGTTGTTGGAGTTGCTAAACTTAGAAATATAGGTAGCACGATTTTTTTGAGTGATGGAGTAGAATCTTTGGGATTAGGTACGGGTTTTATCGTTTCTGATGACGGATATATATTAACAAATGAACACGTATCAGGCAGTAAATATTCCTCTTGTTATGTCACACTAGAAGATGGAAAAACATATACAGGGAGTGTAGTTTGGTCGGATAATGCTATAGATATTAGTATAGTAAAAATTTCTGCAAATAATTTACATTTTTTGGGATTAGGTGATTCTAATAATTTAAAAATAGCTCAGAGTGTTTATGCTATAGGTAATCCTATAGGTTCAGAGTTTCAAAGGACTGTAACGGCAGGGATAATAAGCGGATTAAATAGAACTATAAAATTAGAGGAGAATAACAACACTTCTTATATGGAAGATTTAATTCAGACTGATGCAACTATAAATCCTGGAAATAGCGGGGGACCGCTGATTAATATAGATGGAGAAGTGATAGGAATAAATACTGTAAAAATTACATCTGCAGAGGGAATTGGATTTGCCTCTCCAATAAATATAGTAAAGCCGATTTTAAATAAATTAATAAATGGAGAAGATTTTAATCAAGCTACTTTAGGTGTATTTGCTTATGACAAAAATATAATTCCATATATTAATCAAGATTTAGGAATATCACAAAATTTTGATAGTGGAATATATGTGGCAAAAGTAATAAAGAATTCACCAGCATATAAAGAGGGAATAAAAGAGGGAGATATTATATTACAAATAGATGATGTGAAACTGGAAAAAATGGCTGAATTGAGAGAATATATATATTCTAAGAAACCTGGAGATGAGGTGAGAATTATATATTTAAAAAATAATAAAAAAACAGAAACAAAATTAAAATTAGCAAAAAAATAATAGAAAACTAAAAGGTATTAATTATTTTGATTGAAATTTTAATTTTGAAAATAGTAAATTTAATTTTTTATATTAAGCGTGCGATGGTACTTTTAAATCACTCAAGCTGAGACTGTGTAGAAGAGCATTTCTGCTTCTATCCAGTAACGGATTATTAAATTTTCAATGTGCTATTCACAATTAGTTTTTACTAGTTATTTATTAACTACTAACAATTATTTTAGCATTACCTATTGCGTATGTCGATAGTTTGTGATAAAATATTTTCAACAAATAACAATGAGCGATGATGAGGGCATTTGGAAAGATTTGAATTACGCTTAAAAAATCAATTTTTTATAAATAAGTTTACTAAATACAAATTTATGGCATATCAAGATTTAAGATTTAATCAAAATCATAAAAATTATGAATTTTATAATAGATATGATAAAATCAAACTAGGAGTTCAATTATGTGACTTTTTAAATACTGATTTTTCAGATTTAGCTAGTATCAAGGAATTTATCAACACATATGGTATTACAACAATAGCTCATCTATTTGATATGAAAATTTATCAGTATTATTCCGAAAAAGAATACAACGAAATGGTTGATGATGTTATAAATAATTTAAAAAACAAATTAGAACTGTATAAAAATGCTTTCATTTCTGATATTACATATATATATAATTTAAATGACTTAGAAGAATTGAATGACTTAACTCCTATACAGAGATTACATATATTAAGAGATAGTAAAAAGGAATCTGAAATAAGAAAATTATATGATTCAAATAATTTGAAATTAACTTTAAATAATTTTGGAGATTTTACAGAGTTTTCTGTAACAAGAGAAGATAATGCGCAAGAAATTGCAAAAAACGTTAATGCAGATTATTTAAATTCATATTGTTTTGAGAGCATTGATATAATACAAACATTTATAATTGAATTATTTGAAATGACTGAAATAGAAAGTACTGCAATTAAAAAATGTAAGAATTGCGGAAGATTCTTTGTTCCCGATAATAGAGTTGATGAATTATATTGCAATAATATTTATGAAAACAATAAAACTTGTAAAGAAGTTGGAACATTTAGAACAAAACAAAAGTTAATGCAAGAAAATGATGATTTAAGAATTTATAGGAATGTTTATCAGAAATTACTATTAAGGACAAGAAGAAATCCTGATAATACCCAATATGAAAATGATTTTAATGAATTCAAAAATAAAAATATTCAATTAAGAGAAAAAGTTGAAAAAGGAAAATTAACTCAAACTGAATATATGGAATGGCTAAATAAGCAGTAATAAATTTTTTTAAATTTAGATTTAATATAATAGATAAGAATAATATAAAAATAGATTGGAGAAATGAGTATGGAAGAGAAAATCATTATAAGAAAGCCTGAAACAGTTGATTTTCAAGGCGTTCATAAACTAATGATGCAAGTACATAAATTACATATAAATGAGAGAAATGATATATATAAAGATGTTGATCCCATAAATTTTGATGAATTTAAAAATGAATTATCAAATAGCAATAATATATATTTAATTGCTGAATTTAAAAATGAAATTGTAGGGATTTGTTTTTCTCAAATAAAGGAAATATCAAATAATAAAATTATGAAAGACAGAAAAATTTTACATATTGAAAATATTTGCGTTGACAAAAATTATCAAAAAAAAGGAATTGGTAAAAAATTATATGAGCAAATTGTACAATTAGCCAAGGAAAGAAATATTGATAATATAGAACTATTGGTGTGGGGATTTAATGAAAATGCTATAAATTTTTATAAAAATTTAGGCATGAATATTAAAAATATAAGATTTGAGCAAAAAATTAACTAATTATGTTGACAAAATAAGTTAAACCTTGACAAAATTAATATTAAATTTAATTCTGAATGGATTGACAAGACTACTCCTTATGGATTATTTGAAACATTCCAAATGATTAATATTTCACAGGCAATGCAAAGAGATGACTTTAGAAAAAGAATGGAAAGTCAAAGCCAGAGAGCAATTAAAATTATATAGGGAAAACAAGATTTCTAAAAATGAATTTTGTGATTGGATAGAGAAAAATAAATAATTATGCAAGTAGTGAAAATAACTAAACTTTTAATAGGAAAATGTGGTATACTTAAGTCATTACAATAAAAGAGCTAGGAGGGAATATCTTATGAGAGCGCCATATCAAATTTTAACAATCCTATATAAAAGAGAAAATAATAGAATCCTATATGGTATATTTTATAGAAATTCACACCCTATATGGCAATTTATATCAGGAGGGGGAGAAAATAATGAGAAGCCTCTTGAAACGGTGATTAGGGAAATAAAGGAAGAAACATCATTAATTGTCGAAAAAATAAAAATAGAACAATTAGATTCTAAAACTACTATTCCAGTATTAAATATAACGGGAGAATATACTTGGGGGCCAAATGTATATGTTGTACCAGAATACTCATACGCTATAGAAATAAAAGACGAGGATGATAATATCCAACTTTCAAATGAGCACAAAGAATACAAATGGGTAGAATATGATGAAGCATTAAAAAAACTAAAGTATGATAGTAATAAGACAGCTTTATGGGAATTAAATGAAAAACTTAATAAAAGAACTAAAGCATGTAATTAATCATAATAAAAAGGAGAATTGATAAAAAAATTAAAAGGTATTTTATTGTTGATGAGTATTTTGGCTCAAGAGTTTACGATTCAAAAAATAAAACAGAAGAATATTATGATATAAAGGAAACAGAGGAAATTAAAAGGAAATTACTAGGAAATTTTATTGAGATAAATCACAAAAAGGAAAATGAACTAAGTTCTCCATTAATTGCATAATCTATAAGCCTATCTAATCTACTTTTAAATTTCCATAGTTTTGTTGTTGCCATATAAAGTTCCTTTCTTTTGAGGGGAAAAATAAACTTGCTCTAAACTTAAAACAAAATCTTGTATCTGATGTAGCAATGGAGTAAACTTGTCTTCTCTCATATAACCCTGATATCTGTTATAAGTTCTTGCCATTTGATTTAAGTTATTTGCCATACCTCTCAATTGAGCAAGTATTTCATAAAATCTTTCATCTGGTTGTTCTTTTAACTTATAATCTAAAATTATTTTTATAAAAAATTCTGATTTATTTAATCCAGACTTTTTTACCTTTTCATCCAAAATTCTTTTTTCATCTTCATTTAAAAATATATTAATTTTTATATTTCTAGCTCTCATTTTTTTATCTCACTTTCTATTTTTTTCTTTGGGTTTGGGATTCTTCCCATTCTTATGTGTATTTGTAGCGTGAGTACAAATACGTTGCTTGCATATTCAAGAAATCTACAAAGTACCCACCTCAAAATACCAAGATGTTTAAAGAAAAAGTATACTTCTTTACCACCTAAAAAGAAAATTTCTTTTTCTTCTATTGATTGCATATAAAAAATCTAAATTATCATAATGCCTTTGTTCATAATTTTGAAAACTATACTTGCTTTTTCCTTTATAGTTATAATTATTATTGTTATAGTTAGGTCGTAAATTTTCCGTGTCATGACTCGTAGAATTTACGGCTCTTGAATCGTAATTTTTACGAATCACTTTTATAAGATTTTTATCATGCTCTATTTTTCCTACATAAATCAAATTAGGTTTAGTAGAGCCCTGTTTTTTCTCATGTATTAGCTTACATTCTTTTAATTGTTTAAATGATTTGGTAACAGTTTTATCTGATAAATTCAATAATTCTTGAACTTCTTTTCTAGTAAATATTAAGAATACATTGCTTTCTTCATCAATACAATTATTTTTAGCTGACAAAGTTAACCTGTTTAATAAAAAACCATAAAGAATTTTACTATCTGAACTTAATTTATCCTTATAATTTTTATTAAAAAATAATTCCATGGGTATCTGATAATATAAATGTTCAAAGCATTCATTAGCTTTATATGGTATAAATTTCATAAGCAAGTTCTCCTTTCTTTGCAATATGAAGAACTTTGAAAAATATTGGTATACAACTAAAAATTCTTTTGTTGAAATATTGTTGAAATTTTTTTGAACTTGAAAATATTTTTGTTGAAATTTTTTGTTGAAGAAAATGAGCATATTTTTTAGAATTTTTTAGAACGCAAAAAAATTATGCTATTCTCAAATTTCTTTGAAAAATAGCATAATTCATAACTTTTGAATTTTTATAAATTCTCTTAAATTCCCTTGAAAAAGGGTAAAATATGGTCGAGGTGAGTTAGATTACAAACCTCTAAATTTCTTTATATTTCAATAGTTTTATAGTTTTAAACTTAATTCCAGAAATATATTCCAGAGAATTTTTAGTAAATAATTCCAATAAATTCTCTAAAATTCTTTCTGTTTTTCTTTAGTATTTTCAGTAGTTTAAAGGCTCTAATTTTCAATAGCAAAAATATCTTTATTCATCAAATAATTTTCTATATTTTTACCTTCTGAAATCTCAAATTCTTTATCAACATCAACATAGTATTTCATAGTGATTGAAATATCTTTATGACCTAGTATTTTTTTAAGCACTGCTGGTGCAATTTTAGCTTCTGCACATCTTGTTGCAAATGTTCCTCTTAGCATGTGAGTATGGGCATCTGTATTCTTTATAATTTTACCTTTTTTATTTTCTTCTTCATAAACACCAATATTTAATTTAATAGCTAATCTTTTTAATGTACTATTAATTGTATTTGGTGCATATAAAGTTTTATTTTTACTACAAAATAATAAATGTTGTTTATTTTCAATTCTTGTTTTATATGCATTTTCTAATATTTGCTTGCTAGTATTATTTAAATATATTGTTCTTACACCATTAGAAGTTTTAGTTGTATCTCCAATAATATATTTACCATTTTTATCTTTAGTTAAAGTTTTTCTTATTGTAATTGCTCCGTTTTCTAAATCAATATCTTTTTCATAATCTAATGCTAAAGCTTCTCCTATTCTCATACCTGTACTTAATAATAGTAAAAATAAATATTTATATCTACATTCTTCATAATCTACAGAATTAAGATAATTTACAAATATTCTTTGTTCATCTAGTGTTAAAGCAATTCTTTCTTTTGAAACATAACTGCTTTTAGGTTTTTCAACTTTATTGTATCCTTCCATAAAATTATCTTCAATTATATTTTCATATTTTGCTTTTCCAAAAGCCATACATATTAATTCATAAGTTTGTTTTATTGTGCTTGCTGAATATTCTCTTAAGCTTTCAAGATAATTGATTATATCTGTTCTTGTAACTTTTGATATTGGTTTATTCACAAATTTTTCTAAGGATAACTTTTTTAAACTATCTGTTTTTCTTTTATAAGTTGAATCTTTTATTTTTCCTAATTTATGATCTTCATTTAGAATTTCAATAATCAAGTCATACATTGTTTTATTACTTTTAGTTATAACTCTTATTCCTCCATTTTGCTCAATTTCTACTTTTGCAGCAAGAGCTTTACTTATTGCTTCATCTTTTGTTTTTCCAGAAAAGCTTTTTTTAGTTTCTTTTCCTGTAGTTGTATCTCTAATTGTTGTTAAAGTTGCTTTTCTATTAATTGAAAAATATAGATTTTCACATTCAATATTGTTTTCAAATATTTTTTCTTTTTCAAACTTACTTATTTTTCCGTATTTGCAAATTTTATAATGTTCACATTGTTGACAGACTTCTAAAGCTGTCATATTTTTAAATTGTTGTATCTTATTAGTTTTTATTTTCTTATTTAAATAAACACCATAAGAAATTCCACTTATTACATTCATATTTTCCTTCCTTTCTCAAAAAAACAAAAGAAAACCCTTGCTATTTAGCATTATAAGTTGTAAAATACTTACATACTATAACAAGGTTTTCTTTGTGTGTTAAATAGTATTTTTAAGATTTAAATGGGCATATTTAAATCTTTTTCTTTTTATCGAGTTTCATTAAAAACTCTTCTAGTGCTTACATATTCATTAAAAGCACTAACTGCAATTAAAAAAGACTTTCCAATTTTAATACACGGAAAATCTTCTCTATGAAATAATTCTAAACATTTTTTATCTCCTATGCCTAGTATTCTTCTAACATCTTCCGTTTTGTAGAATTTGATATCTTCTTCCATAGTGTTTTCCTCCTTTCGTTCATATTTTTATACATGATGTCCATGTGCTAGTACTGGAATTTTTATAGCAGGTATAAATCTAGGTACATCATTTGTAATTTTTGATTTTATGCTATCTATTAAAACTTTATTTCCTTTGCTATCATATTTATAAATACTACTATTTGATTGAGCAAAAGCTTCATCACTCATTTCATGATGAGTAGATAACATTTTATAATCTTCATTTAATTGTGCTTGCATAGCATAATATTCTTCTGTATCAGTTGATTTCTTTCTTTTATATGTCTTTGAATATTCATTATTGTAATTCTTTGTATTTTCAATTGATAAAATATGTCTATATTCTTTTTCTTCAGCTAATCTTGGATCTTTTTTTATTACCTTATTTATTGCTTGTTTTGATACTTTGAATATTTCTGCTATTTCGACTTGAGATAAATGTTCTTCAAAATATAATCTTTTAATTTCTTCTTTGTTGGTTGACTTTTTTACTTGTTCATTTTTTGACATAGTTCTCCTATTGCCTCCTTTCTTTTTTTCTTAAAGTACTTGATAACTTTTAATAAAAGTTATATAATCTTGTTGTAATGTTATTACATTACATTCAAGATTTAATTAACTTGTTATTATTTAAGTTAACCGAACTATTAACAGTATACTCTGTGAGGAAATAACTGTCAAGTAGTTTTGTGAAAATTTAAAAGAATTTTTTGAGGGTAGAAATATGATAAAAGAGAATAACTTTAATTTTAAAGGGTTTTGGGCTAAATACAATGATTATGAAATCATAAAAAGTAATAATGAATTTTATATTAGACCTGTTAAAAACTCTGAATATACAATTTATGATGTGTATGATGTAGATAAAGAAATATTAAAAGACTTTCTTCTTATAGGTAGAGAAACATTGAATTATACCAATAATAGAGATATTGAATGTAATCTAATGAGTACAGAAGCTAAATATCAAGAAATGGTATTAGAATTTGTAAAAAAATATGGTTTATTAGGCGATTTAACTTATAGTCCTCTTAATACTAAATTAATTTCAGCGGGAGAAGTTTATTTACAAGGATATTCAGAAATTACGAAGGTTTCAGCTAATAATTATATAAAACCTTTCTTTGTTGAAGATGAAAATATTATGAATATTGATTTTAATAATGGATTAAATGAGAATATTATAAAATATGTTTATGGTAATAATCCAACAGATGAATTACCAAACCTACAAGAAGATTTTAATTTAGTATTTTCTGAAAGATATACTGAAAAAATTGCTCGAATTTTATTTTATTCTAAATTACTATATAAGATTTTTGAATCAACTGAAAATAGTATTTCAGAAGAAAATGAAGATAAAAAAGCAATTTATCAAAAGTATGCTAGTGAATTCATACCAAATAATATAGCCTTTTCTTTTAGTTTTGATAATAATAAAGTTTCATTAGATTGGCAATTTAATTCTTTAAAACAAGCTATGGAAGTATTATTAGGTTTAAATGAAGCTAATGATAGAAAAGAATTAAAGATATGTAAACATTGTGGCAGACCTTTTATTGCTAAGAATCTAAAGGCTGAATATGATTCTATTAGTTGTAGGAATGTTGCTAATGTTTATAAGAATAGAGAAAAGAATAAATAACATCTGGAGGTTAGATAGATGACCGAGCAAGAAGTAATAGAAAAAATAGAATATATGCAAAAGTATCAAACAGAAACAGATCAAATTGAAGCAAAAACTGCTGAAATAGATTTTCCTAAAAAATGTTATGATACAATATCTGCATTTTCAAATAAATATGGTGGAATAATAATATTTGGAATAAATGAGAATAATAATTTTATAGAACAGGATGTATATGATGTTAATGATTTGCAAAAGAAAGTCACAGCATTATGTACTAATTGTATGGAACCTAAAGTTCGTCCAACATTTTTACCAATAAAATATAACAATAAGACATTATTAGCTGTAAAAATAGATGAAATTCCTCAAGTGCAAAAACCTTGTTACTATAAAGACCTCGGAATGCATAAAGGTTCCTATATTAGAATAGGAGATTCAGATGAACATATGACTGAATACGAAATTTATTGTTTAAATAGTTATAAAGATGGTGTTCAAGAAGATAAACGACCTATAAAGATTGCAACACTTGAAGATTTGGATAAAGAAAAAATTAATGCATTTTTAGAAAAGGCCAAAAAAGATAAGCCTAATTTTGCAAAATTTTCAGATGAGAAAATATTAAAATTATGTGGTGTTATTGATAATAGCACAGGTATAATCTATCCAACACTAGCTGGACTTATGTTATTTGGTGAATATCCTCAAGGTTTTCTTCCACAATTATTTATTGCATGTGTATTTGTTCCAGGTACAAAATGGGCTGAAACAGGAGAAGTTGGTCAGAGATTTAATGACAATCAAAGTATTGAAGGAACTCTTGATGAAATGTTAGATCAAGCTCTTGCTTTTATAAGACGAAATATTTCTACAAAAGTAATAATAGATGATAATGGGAAAAGAACTGATATTCCAGAATATCCTATGAAAGCATTAAGAGAAGCTATTGCAAATGCATTAGTTCATAGGGATTATAGTATAAGTAGAGAAAGTGCTTATATTTATATTAAGATTTTTACAGATAGAATTGAAATAATTAATCCTGGTGATTTATATGGTAATAATCGATTAGAAGCATTAGGTACTGATATTATGTTAGAAGTTAGAAATAAAAGTATTGTTAAATTACTTGAAATTAATAATAGTATTATTGAAAATCGACATACTGGAATTGCTACAATGATTGATGAAATGAAAAAAATGAATTTGCCAGAGCCGAAATTCGAATCATTAAGAGGAGATTTTAAAGTTACATTTTATAAATCTTGGACAGAAGTGGACAAAAATGAACAGAAAGTGTATGGACAGAAGTGGACAGAAGTGGATAGAGATGGACAGATATCAGATGATAGCATAGACTATAAAATTATATTGTTAATTAAACAAAATCCTTATATTACACAGGCTAAAATGAGCAAAGAACTTTCTTTAGGAAGAACAACAATAACAAATCATATCCGAAAATTAAAGGATAATAATTTAATTGAAAGAATTGGACCAGATAATGGTGGATATTGGAAAATAAAATAATTATAATTTTACTGAACTTTGGATAAAGTACCGCCGAAGTTTAGCCTAAATTGTCAAAAGTATCGCCGAAAATATTATATAATACTTGTACTTAAATCGTATGTATTATATAATTTAATTATTAAGAAAAATAGTAATTCTCTAACGAGAAAAATCACGATGAAAAAAGTATGTGCTTGCATTTTTCGTAAATTCGTATTACCGAAAAGGACAACAGGAAATTAGGGAAATAATAACAGAGTATGTAGAAAGACTAAAAGCAAATCCAGAAAATGAGAACATAATTATAGAAGTAATGTAAGTTGATTTTGATATAGAAAAAATTAAGAAATACAGAGATAAAAAGGGGACGTAAAATATGGTAAAAAATATGGTAAAACATTTTATATTGATAACAAGACATAGAATAAAAGTATTTAAATTATGTTGTAAAGCAGGTATACCATGGAGAGGATTTGTACATGATTTATCAAAATATAGTCCAATAGAATTTTTTGAATCTGCAAAATACTATAATGGGAATTATAGTCCAATTTCTGAATGTAAAAAAGTAAATGGATATTCTGAAGCTTGGTTACATCATAAAGGAAGAAATAAACATCATTATGAATATTGGTATGATGATAAAACAACAGATAAAACAATAATGATTCCTTATAAATATGCTGTTGAAATGATTTGTGATTCTTTATCTGCAAGTATGATCTATACAGGAAAAGGATGGAAAATTCAAAATCAAATTGAATATTGGGAAAAGAACAGAAAAACTGCACAAGTTAATCAGAAAACAGCTAATTTTTTAACAGATGTTTATAATGAAATGGCTGAAAATGGAGTATATGAGGTTTTGAATAAAAAAACATTGCAAAAGTTGTATAAAAAAAATTGCGAATAATAATATTTGCTTAAATATGATTTTTCACATTATTACAATTTTTATTAATGATTTAATCTAAATTTTTTTGTTTGGAGCAGATAACAACTGCTCCTTTTCCTATCTTACTCTCTTTTTCTTTTTACTTTTTAATTCTTTTTCCATTTCATTCTTTTCTTCAACCATTTGTTGATAAAGCTGTTCTTTTTTATAATTATCCATTCTTTCTTGAATTTGCTTACAATATTTCAAATCTTCTGTAAGTGAAAAAATCTCTCTAGAAATTTCAGCAATTCTATTTTCAATTTCTAATTTTTCATCTTTAGTTTTTAATCTTTTATGTTTTTTCCATAAATTTTCACGTTCACTTTTTAAAGGATTTAATTTCTCATATACCGATTTTTCAAAATTATTTAATTCTGCTTCAGTTTTAATATTATATTTAGTTAAAAAATCTGCTTGTTTTGAATATTCATGCATTTGTTTTATTTCTCTAATTAATTCTGGTGTATATTTCGTCATATTGTTTTTTAAAGCATTTTCTATACCTAACATGAATACTTTTTCATTAGATAAAAATAAAAAGCTATAAATGGATTTATTTGATAATAATTTGTTTTTCGAATTATTATAATAATTTAATCTAGCATTTATAGTTAAATATGCTTCTGGAAAATGCTTAAACAATGGTTGCTCTTCTAAAATTCTCTTTTTAATATTTTCTAAAGAGTAATCTGCTCCAAATTGTTTTAATATTCTTGTGTTTCTTTTATAAGGTTCTCGCCTAATAGAAAGTTCATCATTTCTAATTGTTATTTCATAATCCAAATCATTTAATATAGAAATAAATTCATCATAACTATTAGCATTTTCAATAGCATAGTCAATTGAATCTTTCATTAATTCTTTATATAAGTTATTTGTTGCATATTTTGAATAATCATATTTTTTAGGTAATACACTTAATCCATATTCTTTGCACAAATTATCTGATTCATATTGCATGTTATTATAGTCTTTATTTCTATTAGTGAATTTCTTCCCATCTTTAAATGAAACAGAATTTAGCACGAAATGATTATGAATATTATCTGTATTTGTATGTGTTGCAACTATTACTTGATATTTATCTCCCCATAGTTTTTCAGCAAGTTTTATACCAATTTCATGAGCTATTTCGGGTGTAACTTCGCCTGAAACAAAAGACTGATAGCCATGAAAACATTCAATGCCATCAGTCTTAAAAAATTGTTTTTTAGTATTCATCATTTCTTGATATGCTATATTGGGTAAGCAATTTATACCAGATACTAAATTCTTATTATTTGTTTTTTTATCATTTGAAACATAATCAATTAAACCTTTTAATCTACTACTAAATTTCCATAGACTTGTTGTTGCCATTAGTACCTCCAATCTTTTTAGGTAATACATAAACTTCATTTAAACCTAAAATAAATGCTTCTATTTCATCAAGCATTGTTTTATATTTACTTGTATTAATATATCCATAATTTTGATTATATATTTTAGCCATTTGCTTTAAATTTGTTGCCATACCTCTTAATTGATGTAAGAACTCATAAAATCTTTCATCTGGCTTTTCACTTAATTGATAATCTAAAATGATTTTTCGAAAAAATTCCGACTTATTTAATCCAGATTTTTTTGCTTTTTCATCAAAGATTTTCTTTTCACTTTCATTTAAAAATACATTAATTTTTATTGTTCTATCTCTCATATTTTCATCTCACTTTCTAATTTTAAATAGGGTTTGGGATTTATCCCATTCTTTAATTGTATTTGTGGCGTGAGTACAAATACGTTGCTTGCATTATACAGAAAATATATAGCTGTACTCACAACCAATTATTTACTTTTAAATTTATAGTTGCTGAAAATCATCTTTTTATTAACCCAAGATTTTGCAAATAAAAGTAATTTTCTCTTGCACCTAAAAAGAATATTTGTCTTTCTTCAAAGTTCCTTAATTGCATTTCTAATGACACGACTTCTTGCAATTGTTTGCATTCTTCAGTGTTCAATTCTACTAATTTTTCATCTTCTAAAAGTAATTGTAAATTTGTATATTTATCCATAATCTTATGCAATTTATCTGACAATTTCTTGTACTCAATATTATTCTTTTTAAGCTCAATTCTTGTTTGATCAATTAACTCATATAATTCAACTGAATCCATATCATATAATCTTGTTTCTTCCATTTTTATTACCTCTTTCTATACATAAATTATTTCTTTATAAACTATTTCTTCTGCTCTTGCCTGTGCATTATTCATAGCACAAACCCAATCTAAAGCATCTCTTCCTTTTTGATATTCATTAATATGTTCTTGCTTTGCAATTTGATTTGTAATTAATCTCACTCTTGATTTCGCTTCTTTATTTGTATCAACTAAATGCTCAAATAATTTGTTCTCCATTAACAATTGCTGATACAATCCTTTTTTATATTCTTTCAAATAATTCAATCTTAATTGTCCATATTTTCCTATTGTTTTATTTTTATATTTAGGATTTTCTTCAGGTAGTTTTACATCTGGTATTAAATATTCCCCTTCTTGATGATATGTTATTTTATTATTCACTTCATTTTTCATTTTCAGTTCCTCCATATTTATTTTTTACACAAAAAAAGACGTTAAGTTATAAAAGCTAACATCTCACATCTATTTTTCTATATTTTTATTAAATTGTTTTTTATACCATTCATTTAACTGTTTTCTGTTTTTAAAAATAATTATTTTTTCATTATTAACTTTAGATAATTTATCTATAATACTAATTCTTTTATTTTTCCATTTAAATAGAATCTTTATAAAATCAATATCCATTTTTTCTTTACAACCTGGAATTTCTTCTTTTTCTTTTCCATGATTTTTAATAAATCTCTTTAATACTCCGCAGAATCTTGCAAAAGATGAATAGTCAAGGAAGATTACTAAATCAGAAGCATTCATTCTTGCATCTAAGGTTGAACTATATGTTCCATCCATAATCCATCTTGTTGTATTGATTTTATCTAAAATAATACTGTCCCTTTCTTTTTTATCTCTTGGTTTCCAATCTTTCAAATAGTGTATTCCATCAATATTATAAACTGGAATATTCAGTAATTTTCCTAGATTTCTTGATAATGTTGTTTTTCCACTACCACTTCCACCAATTATACAAATTTTATTGTACATTATCATTCTCCTTCATAGAATCAATTTTACATTTTTATAATTTTTATTTTTTTAAAATTTTATTCAATTCATCTTCTGCTTTCTTTACGAAATAATTACCTTTTTCAATTGGTATTTCTAATTCAGTTACCAATTTTTTTAATTCATCAATTGTCTTAAAATTATCATCAGTTTCAATTTCTATTAAAGTATTACTATTTTCTATAAATTTTATAGCTAATTCAAGCCTATCTTTATAATAAATTACATCACTTTCTTTAATGTTCATAATTTGGTAATATCCAAGTTCATTAAATAAATTTATTCCTGCTTTATAGTCCAATACATCACAATTAATTGCTTTTTGACTTAAAATCTCACCATCAGCATTAATGTCCTTCTTTTTAAAAGTTATTTTTTGAATTATTTTACCATCATCAACAATATATCTTATAATTACAGATTTTGCTAATATTTCTCTTGTTGTTAATTTCTCGATATCTATATCTTTTGGGATTAAATAATAATCATCAAGTGTAAATTTTCTGCCCTCATTAAATCCTTTATTAGTTAAGTGTTTTATTAATTCATCATTTGAACAAGTAACTTTGATTGTAATTTCATTTTCTTCTTTTACTGACATTTTTAATCCTCCTTATTTTAACATTTGACTTATTATACTACAAAAATTGCTAAATTTGTTAAAAAAAATAAACTTTTTAATTATCATATAATAAATTCCAATCTGTATTTGCATATAAATGTTCTAATGTTCCTTCAGGGTAATTTCTTTGTTCAAAATTCGAAAAATTCTTATTAGTTCTATTATTATAGTTTTTATTATTATAGTTAGGTCGTAAATTTTCCGAGTCATGAATCGTATTATTTCCGACTCTAGAATCGGAATTTTTACGAGTCATATTTGGAATAGTATCATCATGTTTGATTTTTCCAACATAAATAAGATTAGGCTTAGTTTGTCCTTGTTTCTTTTCATAAATAAGTTTGCATTTACTTAATTGTTTAAATGCTTTAGTTGCAGTTTTATCGGAAATATTAAGCATTTTCTGCACTTTTTCTCTTGTAAGAATTATATAAACATCTCCATTTTCATCTTGCCAGTTGTTTTTTATTGATAATGTTAATTGACTTAGTAAAAGTCCATATAATACTTTAGCTTCAAGTGATAATGCATCTTTATAATTAGTATTAAAAAATAATTCCATTGGAATTTGATAAAACATATAATTTAATGTTTCTGTAATTTTGTATGGAGTAAATTCCATAGATTAGTTCTCCTTTCAAAATATTTGGAAAACTATAAATCTGTTTGAAATAAATAATTTTTGACTTTCCAGAAATTCCAGAGATGAATATAATATTTTTCCAGAAATCCTTTCCAGAGAGAAATAGGGTAATTTTCTAGAATTTATAAGCAGTCAAAAAAATTTTTATGAGAATATAAAAAATATGCTAATCTTCAAAATTGCTTTGAAAATAGCACGTTTCCCGTCTTTTAACTTTTTATAAATTCTCTTGAATTTTGATAAAAAAATAAACAGTAAATTTAATTTACTGCTTAAATATGGTCGAGGTGACAGGGATCGAACCTGCGACCTCATGGTCCCAAACCACGCGCGCTACCAACTGCGCTACACCTCGGTTATTATTTGTAACAAGTACTTATTAAATATAGCACAAATATGAGCGATTTGCAAGATGTTTTTATAAAAAATAAATAAATTTCTCAAAAAACTAATAAAACTATTGAAAAAAAAACAAAATACAAGTATAATAAATAGGCAAATGCATTTGTAGCTTAGCTGGATAGAGCGTTCGGCTACGAACCGGAAGGTCGGGGGTTCGAATCCCTCCAGATGCACCATTATATAATTTTTATATACATTTAACAATTATTTGCCAATTTCAAAAGAGAAATTGGTATTTTTTATTAGGAGGAAAATATGATATATCCTGAATTTATAAAAAAAGGCGATACGATAGGAGTTACAGCTCCATCAGCTGGAAGTGAAAATGAGATAGATATAAAAAAATTAGATATGGCGGAAGAAAAGCTTAAAGATCTAGGTTTTACAATAGAAGAAACCGAGAATTGCAGAAAAGATACTGGAACAGGTAGAAGTGCAAGTAAAGAAGAAAGAGCAAAGCAATTGAACAAGCTGTTTATAGATGAGAAAACAAAAGCAATAATTGGATTAGCTGGAGGCGAGTTTTTAATAGAAATGCTTCCATATGTGAATTTTAAAAATATTTTAAATAATCCTAAATGGATGCAAGGTTATTCAGATATAACAGGCTTATTGTTTCCAATTACTACAATGTTAGACATGGCTACAATCTATTCAAATAACTTTAAAACATTTGCTATGAAGGATTGGCACAGGGCTATAAAGGAAAATTTAGAAATATTACAGGGAAATTTAATCAAGCAATATAGTTATGATTTATATGAAGGTATAAGAGCAGAGAGAATTAATGGTGATGAACCATATAACTTAACGGAAAAGGTTAGATGGGAAGGAATAAATGGAGAAGAAAATATTAAAATGCAAGGTAGAATGATAGGCGGTTGCTTAGATGTGATTTTGTGCTTAATTGGAACAAAATATGATAATACAAAAAATTTTATTGAAAAATATAAGAAAGATGGAATTATATGGTTCTTTGATAATTGTGAATTAAGTAGTGAAAGTTTAGTAAGAGCAATGTTTCAATTAAAGGAAGCAGGATATTTTAAATATACGAAAGGAATTGTTTTTGGAAGGAGTGGAATAGAAAAAAGTTATTATAATATTAGCTTTAAAAATGCGATAAAAAGTTCATTAGAAGAACTGAATGTTCCTATTATAATTAATGCTGATATTGGGCATAAGCCACCACAAATGACTATTATAAATGGTGCAATAGCTAGAATAGAATTGAATGCAGGAAAAGGAAGCATAGAATTCAAATTAAAATAAAGTGTAGAAGCCTACACTTTATTTTAATGTTATGGGCCCACTGCCACTATCTTATTATGTGGATTGTAGGTATCTCTTGAGATACATTCGGTAGAAACTACATTCCCAGCAGAATTGTATAATGTTTTGTATGTGGCGGTTTTGCAACCGTTTGAACCGTTAGAAATTACACGAGTTTGACCAGTGGCTAAAGATGAATCGGTTTGATAAACTGTTTGTGCATAAACTGTTGAAAGATATTGTGCATCTATTACTACTTTGTAATCGTTGTCAGTTTTTAATCCGTAAATATAGATTCTTAGAATTTTGCCAGAAGTATCACAAACTATTTTTATTGGATAATTTCTATTATTTGTAAATTTAAAATCTGGACCACCCCATGATACGGTAGCATCTAAACCAGGTTTTACATATGAAGGTTTAAAGCCATGATTTGTTCTTTCGGTGATTTCCAAGTTTGCATATAATACTGCATTATAAAGAGTTGATGAAACTTGGCATATTCCTCCACCGTATTCTTGAACTACTTTTCCATTTAAATAAGCAGGAGCTTCTTTAAATCCAGCAGCTTTAGTACGCTGGCCAACAACTTGGTTATAAGAAAATGTTTCTCCAGGCATTAAAACAACTCCGTTTATCTTCGAAGCAGAAAGCGAAATATTGGTAGAACGGTTACTATTACTGCTCGTAAAAGAAGTAGAGAAGCTAGATAATAAATCTGGAAAAGCCTCTGCGCCTAATTGATTTGTAGTCACGGAAGGATATAAAATTTTTAAAGGTATAGTATATTCTTCTTGATATGTACTAACTATATTTTTAGCTTCATCTAGAGAAATATTGAAATCTAATCCATTTGATGAAGGATAAACAACATATGGATTTGTTTGGTAGTAAGCATCAACAGGTTGTTTATAAACTTCTGCGTAGATAGAATCAATATCAATACTCTTGGCTGAAACAGGAGTTACAGGTATAGATATTGAAATATTATTGGTACTATTTGTTAATAAAAATAATATTTCATGTATTAGTGAATCAGAATCTACAACGAAACCGTCCTTGCCATTAGAAATAATTAAGGAAGTTCCATCAATAGAATAGCTAGGATTAATTACTGCATCTGGCAAATTTGAATTTATTTCAGTTACTAAATTATCATATAATTCGGTATCATAGTAAATGCTAGGTCCTATATTAAGATTGGTGCTTAAGGCATTAAGAATTGTGAAATTGTTTATAAAAATATTGCTTGATCTGCCTAAAGCAAAAGCATTTTCTACAGCAAGGTCTGTATCAAAAGACATATTAATTTGAGAAGGCGATATGGTAATAGAATAATCTTCGTGAGATAGAGTAATTTCCTTAGATAATTGTTTTTTTATTTCTTCAGAAATTTTTGCTTTTGCTTCATCTTTTGTTAATCCAGAAACAGAAATACCTTGTATGTAAATACCTGAAATAATGGTATCTTTATGTATATTCAACAAAGCAAATATAGTAGAAAAAAATAGGGCTATTATAATTAATATTGATAAAGGCAAAAAAACAAAAAGAAAAACCTTTTTGCCTTTATGTTTTTTTTCAGATTGCGTTTGTTTTATTATTTGCTCTGCATCTTGTAAAATCTGTTGTTCCTCAGATAATTCTTCAAAATCCGTGCTTATTTGACTATCTTGTAATTTATTCATCATATTTCTCCAAAATTTTATTCTTCTATATTAAACTATAAAAAATAACATTTGTAAAGAATATGTATTATTAATAATAAATATTATAAAAAATGAAAATAATACTAGAAAAAGTAATAATAAAATGATATACTTTCAACAAAAAAAGAGAGGAGAAATTGAATATGATTGAAAAAGAACAAGCTGAAGAGTTAAGAAAAAAATTATTTGATGAAAAAAATAATGGCTGGGAAAACACTTCAGAAGAAGAGAAAAAACAAATATTTGAGTACTGCGATAAATATATGGAATTTTTAAACAGTTCTAAAACAGAAAGAGAGATTGTGGCAAATTCATTAGAAATTGCAATAGCAAATGGATTTAAAGACATAGAAGAGTACGAAACGCTAGAATCAGGAGACAAAGTGTATTTCGTAAATAGAGAGAAGAATTTGTTTTTAGCAGTAATAGGAAAAGAAGATATAGAAAATGGAATAAATATAATAGGATCACATGCAGATTCACCAAGATTGGATTTAAAACCAAACCCAGTATATGAAGACAATGGATTTGCTTATTTTAAAACACACTACTATGGTGGTATAAAGAAATATCAATGGACAACTATACCACTTGCAATTCATGGGGTTATAGCAAAGGCTAATGGTGAAAAAATAAAGATAAATATTGGTGAAAATGAAGAAGATCCAATATTTACAATTACAGATTTATTACCACATTTGGCTCAAGAACAAATGCAAAAAAAATTAAAAGATGGTGTTGAGGGCGAGAATCTAAACTTATTAATAGGAAGCATACCATTTGATTGTAAAGATATTTCAGAAAAAGTAAAATTAAATATATTAAATTTACTAAATAAAAAATATGGAATAGTAGAAAAAGACTTTTTAAGTGCAGAAATAGAATTGGTACCAGCATTTAAATGCAGAAGCCTAGGATTTGACGAGAGCTTAATTGCAGGATACGGACAAGATGATAAAGTATCAGTATATACTTCTTTAACAGCAATATTAAATATAGAAAATCCAGAAAAAACAGCTGTATGTATATTTGCAGACAAAGAAGAAATAGGTAGCATGGGCAATACAGGAATGGAATCAAATGTGTTTAGCACATTTATGTCAGAAATATTAAATAAAATGAATGCAAACAGACCAAATTTATTGGATAAAATGTTTTGTAACTCAAAAATGCTATCAGCAGATGTAGATGCTGGTTTTGATCCAATTTATGCATCAGTATCAGATACACACAATGCTTCTTATTTAAATAAAGGAGTTGGAATTGCTAAATACACTGGAGTTGCTGGAAAAGCTAATGGCTCAGATGCAAACGCGGAATTTGTAGCATATGTTCGCAATATATTTGAAACAAAAGGAGTAACATATCAAATTGCAGAACTTGGAAGAGTTGATTTGGGAGGTGGCGGAACAATCGCATACATTTTAGCTAATAAAGGAGTTGATGTGTTGGATTGTGGAGTTCCAGTATTATCAATGCATGCACCTTATGAAGTAACAAGTAAATATGACGTTTACCAAGCATATAGAGGATATGAAGCTTTTTTCAAAGCTTAAGTTAAAAAATATAAATAAAAACCACCCGTTTTACGAGTGGCTTTTTTATAGGTTTTGCATAAAATTTTATGGTGAGCCAGAAGGGATTCGAACCCCCGACCCCAGGCTTAGAAGGCCTGTGCTCTATCCAACTGAGCTACTGACCCATAACTCAAATGCAAGATATATTATAATGCGAAAAAATACATTTGTCAATGGTTTAAATAAAATTTCAAAAAATATAGAAATTTTTTGAAATATAGTATAGAATATACTATATAAAATATTAAGGGAGTATCTGATGAAGAAAAACGTATTTCACAAAATAATATGGTATATAGTAATTTTTAGCTTAATAGGCTTGTTTATAGAAATAATGATGGGATTTTTATCAACAGATAATAGAAGAGGATGTATATTAGGACCTCTATGCGTAATATATGGAATTTGCGCTACGGTTTTAATATTCTCACTTCAAAATTTTAAAAATAGCATAGTTAAAATATTTATTTGGGGAGCTGCAGAAGGAACGTTAATGCAATTTTTGATAAGTTTTGCATTTGAGGCAGCGTTTGGAATAAGATTTTGGAATTATACTAATATGGGAAACGTAAATGGAAGAATATGTATTGCGTATGCAGTCTTGTGGGGAGCAATTTCAATAGTATTAGTTGAAATTGCAAGCAAAATACTTGATAAAGCAATAGATAAAATCCAAGGAAGAAAAAAAGTAATTATAGATACAATACTAACAATATTAATCGTTGCAGAAACCTTATTCACAGTTTGGGGTATATATGTGTATAAAGCAAGGGCAAAAATGGTATATAATGATGTTGTAATATTTGAAGAAAAAAATGCAATTGGAAAATTGGGAGATAAAATATTTACGAATGAAATAATGAAAAAAGTATTTCCTAATATAAGATTTTTAGATGAAGAAAAAAATGAAGTATGGATAAAAGAATTGATGAAATAAGAAAAGGGGTTATAAGCATAAAACTTATAATCCCTCTTTTATTTTGGTAAAACAATTTTTGAATTTTTTTTTCTAGCTCTATATAAAGTTATTTTATTACCAACTGATTGCACAAAAATAGAATTTGTGGCTTCAGATATTTCTATTCCTAATGGTTTAACAGCATCAGGGGCAGTATCTAAAACACTAATTTTAATTAGCTCTCTTGCTTCTAGAGCATCATCTATTTGTTTTATTAAATTTTCAGATATTCCATTTTTTCCTATTTGAAAAATAGGAGTTATAGAATTTGCTAATCCTCTTAAATAAGCTCTTTGTTTACTTGTCATAATTTCCTCCACTATTTTAATACTTAATATAATACCAAAAAAATGAATTTTTTGCAACAGTTTAATTATTGTGTGAAATCTTTGTGAAAAATTATAGAAGTATATTGCACCAGTAAAATTATAGTGATAATATTTAATTATTATTTAGGGAAATAAGAGATTGGAGGAAAAAACAGTGATAGAAATTACTAATGTTACAAAAAAGTATGGTAATTTTACAGCAGTAGATGATATAAGCTTTACCATACAAAATGGAGAAATCATTGGATTTCTTGGACCAAACGGTGCAGGGAAAAGCACTACAATGAATATGATAACAGGCTACATAGAGCCAACAGAAGGTACAATTACTGTAAATGGTTATGATATTCAGAAAAAACCTCAAAAAGCAAAAAAACAAATAGGTTATATGCCAGAGGGGGTGCCATTATACCAAGATTTAACAGTAAAAGAATTTGTAACATATATGGCTGAATTAAAAAAAGTAGACAAAAAAGTAAAGAAAGAAGAAGTAGAAAAAGCCTTAACAGAAACTGGAATAAAAGATGTTGAAAAGAAGCTAATTAGAAATTTATCTAGAGGTTATAAGCAAAGAGTAAGCATGGCAGGAGCCTTAGTAGGAAGCCCAGATGTACTTATACTAGATGAGCCAACAGTAGGCTTGGACCCAAAGCAAATAACAGAAATAAGAAGCTTAATAAAAGAATTAGGGAAAGAACATACAGTAATATTAAGCTCACATATTTTATCTGAAGTAAGCCAATTGTGTGAAAGAGTAATAATTATAAATAAAGGAAAAATAGTAGCAATTGATACTCCAGAAAATCTAGAAAAAGCTACACAAGAAAAGAATATTATTTTAGTAACTGTTGAAGATAAACAAAATAAAATGAAAGAAATAAATACTTTAATTCCAGAGATAGCAAAATGTGAAGAAGTAAAAGATAATGGCGATGGAACAAAGCAATACATGATAGAAGCCAAAGAAAATGCAGATTTGCGTAAGCAATTATTCGAAGTATTGCCTAAAAATGATATTACAATATTCGAATTAAAGAAGGCAGAAACATCTTTAGAAGATGCATTTATAACTTTAATAAATAAAAGCTCAGAAAAAGCAAAAAAAGAAGGAGGTAAAAAATAATGTTTGCGGTATATAAAAAAGAATTAAAAAGCTATTTCTTATCTCCAATTGGCTATGTTGTGATAGGAATATTTTTATTATGCTTTAGTGTGTTTTTCTATTTAACGGTATTTAATTCAAATACTGTAGATTTAGGAGCATTATATTATTATACAGCTTTATATGGTTTAATAATTATAATACCAATATTAACAATGAGAATATTTGCAGAGGAAAGGAAAAATGGCACAGAACAATTGCTATTAACTTCTCCAACGGGAATGCTAAAAGTAGTGTTTGGAAAATTTTTTGCAGCACTATCTGTAATATTAATTACTTTATTAATATCACTAATGTTTTTTGCGATAATAAGTTATTTTGGAAAACCAAACATTGGAACAACATTAGTAGCAATTTTAGGATTTATATTTTTAAGCATGGCTGCAATATCTGTAGGAATGTTTGCATCAAGCTTAACTGAAAACCAAATGATTGCAGGGGTAATTACAGTTGCATTTTTAGTAATATCTTTATTTACAAACAATATTAGCTCATCTTTAGAAGGAATAACACTAATTGATTATTATACAAAATTTGCACAAGGAATAATATCAATTGAAAATATAATTTCATTGCTATTGTTTACATTTTTATTTATTAGTTTAACGATAATCGTAATGCAAAGAAGAAAATTAGTGAAGTAAGGAGAGAGAAAAAGTGAAAAAGAGTAAAGAATTAACAAAAATACAAGATAAGCCAGATGGAAAAATAAAGAAATTCTTTCATAAATGTATAGATGTGTTAAATAAAAAATGGCTAAGAAATGGCATAAATACATTGTTGCTAGTTGCAATAATTATCTTAATTTGTGTGGGTATAACAGTTTTACTAAAAAATGTTAATTTACCAGAAATAGATTGCACATCAGATAAAATATATTCATTATCAGAAGAAACTAAAACAAAAATATCTGGAATTGATAAAGATATAAAAATTACATTAATAAATTACAGCAGTAATGAAAATATGAATGATATAATAAAAAAATATAAAGCATTAAATAATAATATAAGTGTTGAAACTATAGATAATTTATCTTCAAGGTCTGATTTGATGACAGAATATTCTTTAAAATCTACGGATACACTAATTATAGTAAGCTCTGGAGATAAAGAATCAACAATTGATGAATATAGCTTATATACATATGATTACACAACAGGAAAACAAATTGATACAACAGAGGAAGCAATTACAAATGCAATAATAGAAGTTACTTCTGATGTAAAACCTAAAGTATATATTATGATGAATAATCATATGGCATACCCAACAAGTTATTATTCAACATTTATGCAAGAACTAAAAGATGATGCAAATGATGTAGAAACATTTGATTTATTTGTAACAGGTAAAGTTCCTGATGATTGCAGTTGCTTGGTTATAACAACTTTAAAAGAGGATATAACAGAAGCAGAGAAAGATAGCATAATAGAATATATAAACAAAGGTGGAAAAATATTATTACTATCTGGATCAAACACAAGAAATGTGGTATTCACTAATTTCCAACAAGTATTGGATTTATATGGAATAACAATAGAAGATGGAGTTGTATTTGAAGGCACTGATACAAATATGTTATACCAATATCCAGACATGATAATAGAAAATACTCAATCTATAAGCAATACAAATATGAATATGACACTAAAAGGTTGCTTTGTAGATGCAGCACCAATAAAAGTTATAGAAGATTCTGATAAACAGGATGAATTAGGAGTATCTTATGAAACATTGGCTACAACTTCTAGCACAGCATTTGTAAGAACAAACTTAAATATAACATCTGCAAATAGAACTAGCCAAGATAGTGAAGCAGGGACACAAACTATAGGAGTATTAGCAACAAAAGAAATAGATGATAACACAACATCAAAATTAATAGTATATTCCGATGAATTTTTTACAACAGATATGCCAATCCAAATAGGAAATTATCAATATACATTTATAAGTATATGTAATAATAATGATATAGCAGCAAATGCAGTTGCATATTTAAACGAAAAAGAAAATACAATAACAATTAGAAAAAATTATGATACAGTAACATATACTCCTACTAAAGCTGAACAAAAAGTAGTAATGTGCATTATATTTATTACTCCATTTGTAATAATAGCTATAGGCTTAGTTGTAAAAGCTGTAAGAAAAAGAAATAAATAGTATAAAACTAAAATCCCCTCATAAATATTATGAGGGGGCTTTTTATGTGCAATTATAAAAATATATTAAAGGTATTATTTGTTGTATTAGGAACAATTATAGGTGCAGGATTTGCATCTGGAAAAGAAATATATAATTTCTTTGCTGTATATGGATATATGGGAATATTAGGAATTAATATAGCTGGAATATTAGCAGGAATTATAATATACAGCACATTAAATGTATGTGAGAAAAGAAAAATTAAAAATAATAAAGAATTGATGGAAAATATAAATGAGCCGCAATTCTTATATAATATTGTTAATATTTTTTTATTAATATCTTTTTACATTATGATAGCAGGATTTAGCAGTTTTTTTAAGCAGGAATATGATATTTCTACATATATTACTAGCTCTTTACTAGCAATTTTCATGTATTTTATTTTATCACATAAAATGTCTGGAATTATAAAAATAAATGTTCTTCTTGTTCCGTTACTAATAGTAGCGATGCTTTTTATCAGCCTTAAATATGGAAATTTGCAAGCTTTAGGTACAGAATCTACAAAGGTCTTACCTTGCACGATAAGTGCAATTCTATATGCTAGCTATAATGGCATCACATTAATTCCAATTTTGATTACATTAAATGATTTAGTACAGAGAAAAAAGGAAAAAGTGATTGTTAGTATTTTATCTGCGATATTTATTATAATATTGGCATTTGGAATTTTTGGCATGCTAATAAATTCTAATATGAATATTAAAAATGTTGAATTGCCAACAATTATGATATTAAATAATAAAATAGAAAAAATAACATACTCAATAGCCATAGAGGTTGCAATATTAACTTCAGCAGTAGCTGCAGGATATGGTGTACTAGAAAATGTAAAAGAAAAAACAATTGTAGATAATAAAAAATATAAGAGAATAGTTGCTATTATGTGTATAATAAGTATTCCGATATCTACAATAGGTTTTGGCAATCTAATTAAAACTTTGTATCCACTTTTTGGAGCTTTAGGAATTTTGCAAATTGTATTAATATTAAAAAATAGTGTTGCAAAAGTATAGCAAAACTGGTATAAAATAATAAGAATTATATATTTTAAAGAGGTAAAAATGAAACCAAAGAAAGACAATGTAACATATATAAATGATTTTAATAAAAAGATAAATAAAAAGAAGCTAATAATAGCTGGAATCTTAGGGGCTATAATATTAATTTGGCTTATATGCTTTATTATATATGCATTTAATGCTCAATTTAGAATGTTCTGCGATATTTATATTTTTAGAAAAGAAATAGAAGAAAATAATGCTACGCAGGTTAAAATATCAGATATAAATGTTTCGAATGTATTTGCTTTTTCAAATTATATTGCAGTAATTAAAGACAATGTAATGACAAAATATAATTCTGCCGGTAATGAGGAGTCAACTCTTAAAATTGAAATAACGAAACCTTTAATTGATACGAATGGAAATTATGCAGCAATAGCAGAAAAATTAGGACAAAAGATATATTTGGTTAAAAATAATGAGATTGTTTGGGAAAATACTTTGTCTGGAAATATATCAACAGTAGATGTAAATGAAAACGGATATGTATCGGTGACTTTGTCAGGAACTTCATATAAATCTGTAATTATTTTATATGATGAAAATGGCAATGAGTTATTTAAAACATACTTATCTAACACAATTGCAATTAGCTCTGAAATCTCTTCTGATAATAAATATCTAAGTTTTGCAGAGGTTAATACATCAGGAACTTTAATACAATCAAATATAAAAATAATATCAATAGAGAAAGCAAAGCAGATGCCAGCAGATGCTGTGATATATACATACAAAGCAAACGAAAATAGTTTGGTAACCAATATAAAATATCATAAAAATAGATTAGTGTGTATGTATGAAGATTCAATACAAGAAATAGAGAATAATGAGAATAAAGAGGTTACACTATTAAAGGAAAACGACAAAAAAATTACATTTGCAGATATAAATTTATTTGATACAGCATTAAAAATAGTAGAAAATAATGAAGGGTTATTTAATACAAAAACTGAAGTTCAATTAATAAATACGTCAAGCTTAAAATCTAGTGTGTATAATGTTGAAGGGGCTGTCAAATCTGTAAATTGCTATGGAAACAGAATAAGCATTAACTTAGGAGCAGAAGTTCATTTTATAGATAGCAATGGCTGGTTAATTAAAAAATATGTGTCTACACAAGAAATAAGAGGAATAGCAATGAATAACAAAATAGCAGGAATTATCTATAAAAATAAAATAGATATTATAAATTTATAGAGGAGGAAAAATGGGAATTATAGTAGATTTAATTTTAATAGGAATTTTATTAGTTTTTATACTTGCAGGATATAAAAAAGGATTAACTGGAAGCTTATTAAAGCTAATTTCTTTTGCACTATCAATTGTAATAGCGTTTGTGTTGTATAAGCCGGTTTCAAATATTATTATAAATAATACACAAATAAATGAAAACATAAAAAGTGCTATAATAAATAATTTCAGCGAAAACAAAAATGAAAATAGCGAAGAGCAAAATAAAATACAAAACTCAATTTTAAATAATGTAAACAAAGAAATAGAGAATGCAACAACAGAAGCAAAAAACACAATAGTAGAACAATCAGCAGAAAGAATATCAACAACGATTATAAATTTGGGCTGTGCGATAATAGTTTTCCTAATTGCAAAAGTTATATTATGGGTAATTAGTTTCTTCATAAAAGGAGTTGCCTCATTTCCAATAATAAAACAAATAGATAAATTGGGAGGAATTGCTTACGGCGTAGTGGAAGGATTAATAATAATATATGCTGTATTAGCAATAATATCATTTGCAAGCCTAGTATGGACAGATAGCACTATGATTCAAGCAATAAACAAATCGGTTTTAGGAAATAATTTGTATAATAATAATATATTGATAAATTTATTTGTTAAATAAAATAAATGCCATTTAAGCAGAATTTTGACGGCTTAAATGGCACTTTTTTTATATGCCAATATTTTTTGATTAGTTTACACTATGTTTTTGAAACCTTATTCATATTTTTTATGTTTATATATTGCGCTTTATAATATATTTTGATATACTAAGTGCTATAAAACATATGGGAGTGAGAAAATTGGGTGATATAGATAAAACCAAAGAAAATAAAAAGAGGAGATATAAAAAGAAAAAATCTAGAGCCTTAATGAAATCTGTTCTAACAATATTAGTTGCAGCAATAATTGCAGGAATTTTGTTTATAACATATAAGATTCAAAGCAATGGTGGTGGACTATCTGGAGTTTTAGCAACAGTACTAGGAGAGAGCAAAGAATCACAGGAAAATCTAGAGCCAATACAAATATTAATAATGGGAATAAGTGGAGTAGATGATTACAAATTAGCTGATTCAATTATGGTTGCTTCATATAATCCTAAAAACCAATCTGCATCTTTAATGTCGATACCAAGAGATACATATGTTGGAAGAAAAGACAGAAAAAATGCTACTCAAAATTATATTGCAAGCTATAAAATAAATACTGTTTTTAGAAATGGAACGAATATTCCAGATGCACTAAGTAGAATTAACAAGTTGACGGGATTGGAATTAGAAAATTATGTAATAATAGATACAAAAGCATTAATAAAATTGGTTGATGCGATAGGTGGTGTAACATTTGACGTACCAATTGATATGGAATATGATGATGATTCACAAAATTTACATATATCTTTAAAAGCAGGTGAGCAGCTAATAGATGGAGCAAAAGCAGAACAATTATTAAGATTTAGGCATAATAATGATGGCTCTACATATCCTTCTTCTTATGGTCAACAAGATATAGGAAGAATGAAAACGCAAAGGGAGTTTATCTCAGCTACACTAAAACAAACTTTAAGGGTAGAGAATATATTTAAAATAAGAGATGTAATGGATATAATGTCAACAGATGTAAAAACAAATTTAGATTTTGCATCATTGAAAAAGTATATTCCTAAAATAGTGGAATTTAATACAGAGAATTTAAATACAGGAGTTGTACCTGGAAGATCTGAAATGTGTAATGGAGTTTCAATATATGTAGCAGATGAAGCAGATACAAAGAAACTAGTTAAAGAACTATTTCCAAAAACTGAAACCGAAATAACGGAAGAAGAAAAAACAAATGTAGCGAAATAAAATTGATTCAAACTAATAAAATATAAAATAGGGAAGCATATATTTGTTTCCCTATTTGTATTTTGGATAAAAGTTTTTAACATATTTTGAGGATTTTTTATTTCCTTTATTACTGCGCTTTTTTCGTTTTTTATTATTAATATGCTTCAAAAATTTTGACAATATTATTAAAAATAAAGTAATTGATATTAGTTCTATTAATGTTAATATTATTTGATGTTCTGCAACTGAATGTGCAGCTACTAAATTTGCAGAATATGTTTCATTATTAATGTAATAAGAGACAGTCCCTAGCACATCTCCTTCGTGAATAGGAGCTTTAATATCTTCGTTTAATACTATATTTGGGGTTGACGTTGTAGCATCAAAATTTATGGGAACAACAGCAGTTACATCTTTATCAATAATTAAATCTAAGTTTTTAGAATTCACAGTTCCATTTTCGACATTTATATTTTTTTCTACGGTTCCTTTCAATACTATTGTGTCTACAATGTAATTATCAAAACCATATTCAAATAAACTTTTACAATCAAGTGATCGTGTATTTAAGCCATTAACTTTCTCATCATGCAATATTACAACAGTTAATTCCATATCATTTTTCTGAGCAGTAGTAACAATGCAATTTAAAGCTGCATCTGTATATCCAGTTTTTCCACCTGTAATATATGGGTAATAATATGTGGAAGATGACTTAATTAAATCATTTGTGTTGCTGAAAATTCTATCTTCCTTATCATATTTATTTGTAGCTGGTAATGTATAGGTCACTGTGGTTGTTATTTTTCTATAGGTATCAAATTTCATTGCATAATTTCCGATTAGAGCTAAATCATATGCAGTAGAATAATGGTTTTCATTGTGTATACCATTGGGATTAACAAAATGTGTATTTTTACATCCGATTTCTTCAGCTTTTTTGTTCATCATATCGGAAAATGCATCAACAGAGCTGGCTATATGCTCTGCCAAGGCAAATGCTGCATCATTTGCAGATGGAATTAATAATACATTTAGTAATTGCTCTACGGTAAGTTCTTCTCCCTCTTGCAGATTGGCATTAGAATATCCAACAGGAACGGAAAAGATAGCGTTGTGGCTAACTGTTACAATATCTGATAAATCACAATTTTCTAAAGTTAGAATAGCTGTCATTATTTTTGTGGTGCTTGCTGGGTACATTTTTTGATTAGCATTTTTACTATATAAGATTTTCCCTGTAGTGGACTCCATTAAAATAGCTGCAGGGGCATAAACGTCTACTAAAATATTTTCGTTAGCAAATACAGCTGAATAATTGAAGCATAAAGAAAAAATTAAAATGCATATTAAAATAATTAGTTTTTTTAATTTTTTGATGTGCGGCATTGATGAATCTCCTTAAAAATTTTATATAAATAATATATTAATTTTGATGAAAATTCAATCGAATATTGGAAAAACGTAAATAATTTAAAAGAAGGTGATAATATTAAAAATTTAAATATTAAGCAAATAGGAATTTTTATGGGAATTGGTTTAATTGTTATTATAACAATTGGAGCATATATACTTAAAACTATGAATAAAGAAGATAAAGATATATTTTTAAGTGAAAATGAAATTTTAAACTCAGTGGAAAACGGAGGGACAGATAATGAAGAGGAAAACAAGATTTTAATACATATTACTGGAAGTGTTAAAGCAGAAGGTGTGGTTATATTGAATTCTGGAGATAGAATTATAGATGCTATAGAAGCTGCTGGAGGAGAAACAGAAGATGCTGATTTAAGTAAATTAAACTTAGCATATATTTTGCAAGATGGTGAGAAATTGTATGTGCCTTCTATTAATGATACTGAGGAGAAGGAATATGTAACAGCAGAAAATGGAGAAAATGTGATTACTGAAGGAGCTGGAAATACAGATAAAGTCGATGGAAAAAAGGAAACCGTAAATATAAATACAGCAACAAAAGAGGAATTAATGACTTTGCCCGGAGTGGGGGAATCTACTGCAATAAAAATTATAGATTATAGAAAAAGTAATGGTAAGTTTCAAAAGATAGAAGACATAAAAAGTGTGCCAGGAATAGGCGATTCAAAGTTTCAAAACATGAAAGAAAAACTAAGTGTTTAATTAAAAATACTTTATGGGCAGTTTTAATCAAGAAATTGCCCATAAAAGTTCTATTATAGGGTTGACACGAATATATATTTAGTAGTATAATAAAAAAGTAATACATCGCGGGGTGGAGCAGCTGGCAGCTCGTTGGGCTCATAACCCAAAGGTCGTAAGTTCGAATCTTACCCCCGCAACCAAAACGAGGAAGCATTTCAACAAAAAAGCGAAATGCTTATTTTTTATATAAATGATAGATATTATGTAAATATAATACTGAATAGGAGTACAAAATGGAAAATAGAAAAAGAAAAAAAGCAGTTAGCTTAGAACGTAAGATTGAACTATTTGAGCAATATTTAAATACAGGAGAAAAATTAAATGGAGCTTCAGTTTTTGAAGGATATCCAGTAGGTGTTTGGGCAATAGGAATTAGAAGTGAAATTAATGCTTTGCAGAAAGGAACAAGAAAAAATAAAATATCATTAAACCCTACAGAAGAACAATTAGAAAAATTAAAGAGTATGGGGATACTTGAAAGGCAAGTAGGACCTACAGTTGCTGAAAAAGTAGAAGAAATAGTAAAGTGGCAAAAGAGATATCCAATGTTGCATGTGTCAACAGGTAAAAAGCAAAACGAAGCATTAAGAGGAATAGCTTCAAGTGAAGAAGAATATATAAGCCTATGTGAAGAATATGAGAAAATGAAGAAGTATTACAATGATGTAAGAAACGCAATGTCAAAGGGAAAGCTTAAGGAAGACCAGATAATAAAATGTAGAGAAGCTAATATTGGTGGTGTTTTTGGTATGTCTAAGGCAATAAAATGGATTGCAAGAAAATGTGGAGAAAATGAAAAAATAATTTCATATATTATAGAAAAATATAAAAATATGAATACATTTGTGGACTTGTATAGAAAAAGCCAGCTAAGTGAGTGTGATGAGATATTAGGAAGAGGATTAGTTAAGAATGTATTAGATATGGATGGAAGCCCTAAGAGTGAGAAATATAATCAGTTATATCAAAAGATTTTTGACATAGATGATTCGGATACTAAGCTAAGAATTTATTCAAGTAAAAAATTAGAAGAAGCAATGGAAACATTACCAGAAAAAAGTAAATATGTAATTTTTAGAAGGTTTGGGCTTATGAATGAAGATATGCAAACTAGTCTAAGAGCTATTGGAACTGAACTTAATATTTCTCCAGAAGGAATAAGAGTATTGGAAAAATCAGCACTAAAAAAGATTAGACAAGAAGCCATAGAAAAAGAAGTAGAATATGATTTAGAACAAATGAAAGCGAATTCTTTGGTAAGTGCTGAAGAGAAAATTTTATTGGAACAAATAGAGCAAGACATAAATAATAGTAATTTATTACTTTTTAAAGACATAAGAAAAGAGCTTTTAAAAGAAGATTGTAAACTTTTAGGAGAAATGAATTTCTTAAAGAACCTAAAAGATGCTATAAAGCAAAGAAAGATAAAAGAAGACAATATAAGAAGAAAAATATCATTGCCAATAGAAGAAATCAATTTATCTGTAGGATGTTTTAATCGCTTGAAAAGAGCGGGGATAGATACATTGGGAGATATACAAAGTTTAACAGAAAAAGAATTAAAACAAATAAATGGATTTGGTGCTAGAAGCTATGAAGAACTAAAAAAAGTATTAGAGAAATATCAAATAACTTTGTCTCAAAAGCAGCAAGAAAAAAATCCCCCAAAGAAGCAACAAACAGAATTAGAGACTGCAAAAAATAGAAAAAAGGAATTATTAGATAAGCTGGAAAAAATGAGAGAGAAAAATAGACAAGCAGAAGAGTTAGAAAAAGAATATGAAAGATTATTAAGAGAAAGCAAAGAAGCATTTTATAAAGATGTTGTGCCGGGAGAGATAGCAGAACAGTCTGAAAGGGAATATGATGAATAAAGCAAAGATTAAATTATTGCAGAAAAAATATGAGATGGGGCAAATAAAAGAAGAAGAAATGTCAGAAATGGAAAAGGAAGGCTTATTACTTTTATATAAAGAACAAATAAAATTTTTAGAGGATAACATTTCTAAGTATAATAATAAATTACAAGAACACAAAAAGAGAATTATAAAGTTAAAACGTTAATATATAGGATGAAAAATATGAGAGTTTTAATTATAGAGGATGAAGCAAAAATTGCAGACGCAACATACAGCAACATAGACTTTAATGGATATAAACTATATGTAAACGGAGTAGCTATAAACTAGAATAGGAGGCAGCAGAAATGCTGTCTTTTTTGTTTTAAATTTTATTGAGAAAGATAGGAAAGTATGATATAAATTAGGAAGGAGATATAAGCATACTAATATAAGAAATAATTAATGGAAAATACTGAAAACACTATTTGGAAAATGATATAATTTTGCTTGAACTGGGAGGAAGGTTGAAAAATAATATAAAAGAAGTAGATGATTTATTAAATGAATTTAAAGAAACAGATACTATGGAAAATATAGTAGTAGAAAGCTATAAGGAAGAAGCAATTGAATTAACAAATATTACAATAAAAATAGCAAAATTTAATAACGTAGAAATTCTAAATAGTAATTTAGAAAATAACACCTTTATGGATACGGAATTTGAAAATTGTAATTTTTCAAACACTTCTTTTAACAGCAGCAGCTTTATAAGATGCAGGTTTAGAAATTGCAAATTCACAGGATGCAATTTTAGCGAAAGTGTGATATGTAATGCACAGTTTGAAGAATGTAATTTGGTGTACATAAATTGGAGCATGAGCAATATTAAAAGCACATTATTCAAGAAATCAATTCTACGAAATAGCATCTTTCAAGAAAATAAATTAAAAAATGTAGTGTTTAAAGAGTCAGACTTAACACAAGCTCAATTTTTTAAAACTTCCTTGAAAGGAGTAGATTTGTCAGATAATCTAATAGAAGGAATTGCAATATCAACTGACGATATAAAAGGAGCTACCATTAGTGAGCTCCAAGCAATTGACTTGATAAATTTACTTGGAGTTAAAATAAAGTAGAAATATTGAATAAATTATGTTATGATGTGACAAAAATAAAAGGAGAAAACCAATGCAAATATGTGGATTTGATGTAAGAGTATATTTTTTATTATTTATGATTTATGCCATGGCAGGATGGCTGATGGAAGTAATATGTAAACTAATTCAATACAAAAGATTTATTAATAGAGGCTTCTTGATAGGACCGTATTGCCCGATTTATGGTTATGGAGCTCTTTTAATAACATTTTTATTAAGAAAATACACAGATGATCCAATAATACTATTCTTTATGGCAATAATAATCTGCGGTGTTCTAGAATATCTTACAAGCTACTTTATGGAAAAAATATTTAAGGCAAGATGGTGGGATTACAGCCAAAAAAAATTCAACATAAATGGAAGAGTATGCTTGGACACAATAATTCCTTTTGGAATATTAGGTATATTTATAATGTATGTATCTAATCCGTTTCTACTTGGCAAAATAGAACAATTACCAGAAATATGGCTAAATACACTTTCAGGAACACTTTTAGTAATTTTTATAATTGATAATATTGTATCAGGGGTAGTTATTAGATATGTAAAGAAAACAGAGAAGAGCTTAGGGACTCAGCTTGATAACACTGAAGAAATCACTAATAAAGTAAAAGAGGTATTAGCTAATAAATCTGCATTTCATAGAAGATTATTAAATGCATATCCAAAACTAGAAGCGGTTAAAATAAAAATAAAGGAGAAAGAAAGAAAAATAAAAGAACAAGTACAAGAACAAAAAGAAAAAATTGAAAATAAAACACAGAAATATAAAAAATAGCAAAAATGTTCGCAAACAAGTCAAAAAAATATTGAAAAAATGGGCATTGTGTGCTAAAATATAAAGTAGAGTTTTAAAGAAGAAAAGGAGAAAAAGAATGAATAAAAAGAGTATAGTACTAGTTAGTATTATAGCAATAATAAGTGTATTTTTATTTTCAACAGTATATGCTGCAAGTGAAAATGTAACACTAGAAAAAGCAGAAGATAACGTGTGTGAAATTGCACTTGGCAAAGATGGTAAGCTAACAAAAAAGCTTATATCAGTAGATAACGATAAAAAAGAAGCAACGCTTCAAATAGATATAGAAAACTTAAATAATGAGAATGCAATGCCAGCAGAAATATTTTTAGTTATAGATAATTCAAAAAGCATGACAGATAACAAATTAGAAGATGGGCAAACCAGAAAAACGGCAGTGTTTTCAGCAGCTAAGCAATTAGTTAATAATATATTTAAAGAGCAAAACAGCACAACAATAGGTGTAGTAAGTTTCTCAACAAATGCTGATACTAGTAAAGAAGGAACTATAGAAGATGCAAAATTAGTATTGGAGCCAACAAACTCAGCTACAGAAATAGCACAAGTTATAGATTCAATAGAAACAACAGGAGCAAGAACTAATATAGATGCAGGCTTACAAGTAGCAAAGAATAGCTTTAAATCTGGAGAAGATATTGTTAAGTTTGTGATACTATTAACTGATGGAGTTCCAAACACAGCAGTTGGAGGACCAACAATGACTTATTCTGGAGAAGTTACAACAAAAACTAAAAGCACTTTAAATTCTATCAAGAGTTTAGGAATAAATATAATCACAGTAATGACAGGTGTAAATTCTCAAGCACAACCAGATCCAAACGGTGCAACGTCACCAGAAGCAGCAGGTAAAACATATCAACAATTAGCAGAAGAAATATTTGGTACACAAACAAATCCAACTTATGGAAAATTCTATTATGTAACAGATAAAGATGTAACAAATACAATTGCAAATACAACATATGCAGACATAAAAGAAGCATTTAATAATGAAATAACAGATATCGCAATGGTTGATTATTTCCCAGATGACATAATTGCAAATTACGATTTTGAAATAGTAGAAAAAGCAAATATTGGAGAAGTAACGAGTGAAGTAAATACAGAGAATAATAGCATAACATGGAAAATACAAAAACTATCAGAAAAAGAAAAAGCATCATTTAAATACAAACTAAAATTAAAAGAAAACTATGATGAAAAAATACTAAATGTTACAATGCCAACCAACAAAAAGGTAGACATAACATACACAAAAGGCAAAACAGAAACAAAAACATCTGATGTATCTCCAAAAATAATATTAAAAGGAGATAACACCATGGCACCAGAAGTAATACCACAAACTGGTGATACAGCTAATTATATAGTAATTGGAATAGCAATTTTAGCAACAGTAAGTGCGATAACAATATATAAAATCAAAAGATAAAAAATGGAGAATATGAGTGATTCCGTAGGGAACACTCATATTTCGCCTAATAAAAGCAAGAAATTGTAATTTAAATTTAATAAAAAACTATAAAAGATTATATCCGTAATACATATAGCGGGTAAAGCAATATCATGTAAGAAATTTACATTGAAAAAGAAGTAAAAAAATGTTAATATTTAATTAAATATATGTGGAAAGAGGTATACCTATGCTAAACAAAACAAACAAAATAATAGCAATTTTACTTGTATTTATGATTTTGTATTCAACAGTTGGAACTGTAGTAAGTATGGCTATGCAAAGCTGGCCAACTGAAGAAGAATTAGAAAATCAAGACCTTGCAACAAGTAATAAAAATGTAGAAGTAGATATTTCATATGAGGACGGAACACACAAAAAAACAATAAATCTAGGTTCTACAGATACTAAAATTAAGTTAAAAGTAAATGTTAAAAACACTGGATATTTAGAGAATATGACAGTGGATTTTAGAGATGCTAATTTTAAAATATCAGGAGATGCTACACAAGCCGGAGTACAAAAAATTGATGAAGAGTCAAATCAAGTTGTGTTGGGCAAAATAGTTGCTGGTAAAGCTTGCACAGTAGAATTATCAATAGCACCTGTTAAAGATGATGAAGTTGTTGCAACGACATTTAAAAGAGATAATGCAATATTTGTATCAGGAACATATGTAGATGCAAATGCAGAAGAAAAGCAAGTAACGAAAACAAACAGATTGCACACAGAATGGGAACAAAATGTGGAAAGTACATTAGATATGGAAATTACAAAATATGTTCCATATAATATAGAGAGCACAAAAGGAATACTAGTAGAAACCACGGTAAAAACTAATGTAAAAGATTCAGCATTACCTATAAAATCAACACATATAGAATATAGTGTACCAAAACTAGGAGACGCATTACCAGAGAAAACTATTGTTGTAGCAAAACAGACAGTAGCAACAAATGGCGATGCAAATGGAGAAAACTTTTATTCAGATAATTGGCAATATGATTCTAAAACTGGAAAAATAACTATAGAAGTAAATAATAAAGAAAAAAATGGAATGATCCAATGGAAAAAAGATGCTAAAGACGAATATAAAATAATAAGCACATATTCTGCAGATGTATATGATTCAGTAAGAGATCAAGAATCAGATGTAACAATCTCTTCAAAGGTACAACATTCAGTATACAGTAATAATGCAGAACAAAGCTGCTCATTAACAAAAAATGCAACTGTAGGATTAAAAAATCAAATAGGTAACATATATGGAATAGAAGCAAGTATAGTTGAAGGTTCTATAAACAAAGGTTACATATATAATAAAACAATCGAAACAACTTACACAGAAGAATACAATTTATATGTAACAGATGCAGAATTAGTAAAAGAATTAGATGTAATACAAGATGCTGATAAACTTTTTACTAATTCAACAAATATATCAACAGATAGCAATACATATAATAAAACAATAAAAGTAAATGCGAACCAGATGAAAGCAATGTTAGGAGATGCAGGATACATAGAAATATATTCTGATGATACAAAAGTAGGAACATTACAACAAAATGGAAAAGAAACAATTACTTACGATTTATCAAAACTAGATATAAATAAGATGACATTAAAAACAAGCAAACCATTAGATGAAGGATACTTGAAAATAGAAGTAGAAAAAGCAATAAAGGAAGATACATCATATACAAATAGCCAAATAAAAAGCTTCAATGAATTGTCAACAAATGTTTCAATGAAAGCAATAAACGGTCAAACAACTTTAGAAGCAGATAAAGTAGATGGAACTGCAAAATTAGTAGAACCTACTGCAAAAATAAATGTAGCAATGGATAATAAAACATTATCAACAATAGTACCAAATTCAAATGTAGAAATAAGAGCAACATTAGAAACAGATTCAGCAGATGATATTTTATATTCAAACCCAACAATAAAAATAACATTACCAGATTGCATAGAAGAAGTATCAAATGCTCAATATAACCTAATTCAATCAGAAGAATTAAAAATAGCAAGCTCAAGAATTATAGAAGAGAATGGTTCTAAAGTAGCAGAGATAAAATTAAATGGCACACAAACAAAATATAATGACTCTGTAACAAAAGGCACAACAATAATATTCAATGCAGATATGACTACAAGCAAACTTATCACATCAAGAGATGATGTAATAAGAGTTGAAAACAAAAACGAAAATACTTTACAAGAGTTAATAGAAGGAACAAATACAAAACCACAAGATATTCCAGTTAGTTTCGTAGCTCCTGCAGGAATAGTAACAGTAAGCAGCTTAACAGGATATTCAGGAAGCGAAACAATAACTACAATAGAAGAAAAAGAGCAAACTGCAAAAATAGATATTTATTCAGCAGAAAAGAATATTACATATAAAGGTACAATAATAAATAACTATAGCAACAATATTTCTGGAATGAAAGTATTAGGTAGAATGCCAGCTACAGCAAAAGACGAAACATTTGATATAAAATTAAACTCAGCTATAACAGTATCAAATGAAAATGCCAAAGTATATTATTCAACAAAAATAAACGCAACAAATGATTTAACAGATACAACAAACGGATGGACAGAATCAATCCAAGACTATAGCAGTGTTAAATCATACCTAATAGTATTAGATAAAATGGAAGAAGGAACACAAGTAGAATTTACAACTTCTGCAAAAATACCAGCAAACTTAACATATAATAAGCAAAATAAATTATCTTACAAAGTAAATTACAATAACGAATCTTCAGTAGGAACAATGGCAGAAGAAAAACAATCAACACAAATAACATTAACAACAGGAACAGGTCCAGTTATTGAAGGAACATTAACTGCAGATGTAGAAAATGGTTCAACAGTAAGAGAATACCAATATATAAGATTTGATTTAAATGTAAAAAATGCAGGAACAGTAGATGCAAAAAATGTACAAGCTACAGTAACAGCACCAGGCGGATTAGAAATAGTTGATTACAACCCTACATATCAAGATTACACAAATGAACGTAAATCAATAACATTTACAATAGGAGATTTAAAAGCAGGCACTACAGTAAACAATACTTACTATGTACAAGTAAAATTATCATCTGATAGCGTAACAGAAGAAACTGTTTCAAATATAGCAACAATAACAGCAGATACATTAACACAATTAGAATCAAATAAGATTGATTTAACAGTAAAAACAGGAGATATTCGTGTATTAAATAATACGGTAGAAATGCCAGATGTAATTAAAAAAGGCACAAAAGTAAAATATAGTGTATCAGCAAAAAATATATCAAAACAAGAATTAAAAAATGTTGTAATAGAAGTATCATTACCAGAAAATACTCAAAAAGATGGAATAACAGTCTACTCAGATAATTATACAATAGAGAATAATAAAATAATATTAAATTTAGGTAATATAGCAGTAGGAGAATTTGAGTATAGAGACCTAATATATACATTAAATGAAAATGTTACAGGAGAAATTTCAACAAGAGTATCTGCAAGAGCAGATGGAGTAGATACACATTATTCAAATGAAAGAAAGTTAAAAATTTCTGAACCAAACCTAACAGTTACATCTATAGACCAAGATTCTAAATATATAAAAGAAGGAAAAGAATTTACGTATACATATGTATTGAAATCAGATGGAATTGGAAACATAGGAAGAGTAAATGTAACAGATACATTGCCAGAAGAATTAGAGTATATTGGTACAAAAATCATTATTCAAACAAGTGAAGAAGATACACCAACATCTTCAATATCTAGTAATGATAATACTATAAATATGACAATTGATTCAGTAAGACCTGGAACTACAATAACAATAGAAATAACTGCAATTCCTCATCTAAAATCTAAAGCAGATGATGAAAAAGAAATTTCTAATTATATTACAGTAAATTATAATGATAAAGAAATAAAATCTACACCAATAGTAAACTACATTGAATATGTGAACTCTGAACATAATGGAAGTTCAACAGATCCAGATAATCCAAATAACCCTGACAATCCTGACAACCCAACAGAGGATGGAAAATATAAAATTACAGGTGTTGCTTGGTTAGATAACAATAAGGATGGAAAGAGATCAGATGATGAACCACTTTTAAAAGATGTTCAAGTTATATTAATGAACAAATTAGATGGAACTGTTGTAGTAGATAAAAATACTAATCAAGAAAAAATAACTGTTACAGATGAACAAGGAAAATATAGTTTCAACAATGTAGAACAAGGAACATATATAGTAGTATTCCTATATGATTCAGAAAAATATATATTAACAGATTATAGAAAAAATGGAGTTGCAAACTCTGTAAACTCAGATGTTGTAAGCACAGATATAGTGTATGATGGAGAAAATAGAAAAGCTGCTATAACAGATACAATAATAGTAACAGATAGCAATATTAGAGATATTGATATAGGATTATGTAATCCACAAACATTCGATTTAAGCTTAGAAAAATATGTAAGCAAAATAACTGTATCAACATCATCTAAAACAGCTCAATCATATGATTATGAAAATAAGAAAATAGCAAAAATAGAAGTTCCAGCTAAAGATATAGATAATACTTCAATAGTTATAGAATACAAAATAATTGTAACAAATAATGGCGATGTTTCAGGATATGCAAGAAAAGTAGTTGACTACTTACCAGAAGACTTGAAATTTAGTTCAGAAATAAATAAAGATTGGTATCAATCTACAAATGGAAATATTTACAACAATAGCTTAGCAAATCAAGAAATAAAGCCAGGTGAAAGTAAAGAAATTACTTTAACACTAACTAAAAAACTAAACAGTGATGCAATGGGTAAAGTAATAAGCAATGATGCTGAAATCTATGAAGCATATAATGATTTGGGATTGGCAGATGTAAACTCTACTCCAGCAAATCAAAATCGTGAAGAAAATGACTTATCTACTGCAAACATAGTATTATCTGTAAAGACAGGTCAAATAATTATGAATATTGCAATAGTAGTTGCGGTTATAGCAATAATTGGAATAGGTATATATGAGATAAATACTAAAGTACTAAAGAAAGAAATGTAAGAGGGGAGGGAGAAATATGAAGAAGTTAAAAAACCTTGTAAGTTTTATTATATTAATAGTATTAACAGCAATAATTGCAATAATATATAACCAAAATCTCATTTTGGCAGACAATATAAAAACTGAAGCATGGGAAGCAGGAAAATTAAATATAAAATCAGATAGCAAAGGTAATTATAATGTAAGATTAACGAAGAAAGATAGTTACGTAAAAGACTGTAATACTGGTAATTGGAGCATAAGAAAAGGAGATTCGGGAATTCCAATATCAAACGATATAGGAGATGCATCATGGTATTGCGCTTACAAAGGAAAATATAGTGGAACACATTATACAAGTTCTGTTTATTTAAAAGGAACAAAACAAGAAAGAAAAGTAAACTACATATTTACTGAAAATGATGATGAAAAGATAGGTCCTTGGAGAATAAAGAGACTTTCTGGTGATGGAGAAGTAGTTGCAAACTATAACTATAGTGAAAATAAACAAAACTATATAAAACCTAAAGAAATATCATATATACTTTCAAGTACTATAAAAGATATGAAAGATAGCGAAACATGGTCATTAACGAAACAAGCAGCATTATGGGAATCATTAGGTTGGTATTCAAATGATATAACAACTGTATATCGTGATGCTAAGCAATTGCAAAAAGAAGCAGAAACTTACAATCAATTTGTAATGAGTGGCGACTATAATAGATATGGAACTGGTACAATTAAAAATGTAGAATCAACTATTAAGGTAGAAGATTATTCAAATACACAATATAAAATAGGACCATTCCAATTACAATATGAACAACCAGAATATACAGTGAATAATTATAAGCTTAGATTTAATGGTGTATCAGGTATATCATTAATAGATAAAAATGATACAAATAAAACAATTGTAAGTAAAGATAAAATATCTTTATTAATGGGAAATGATTTCATAAAATCAGTTCAATATTTCCCAAATTCTAAAGAAGATATGGTAGAATATGAAAAGAAATCAAACAAATTTACTACATGTAATTATCCAAAGAGTGGAAAAACATTTTATGTTATAGTAAATAAAGATGATATTGCAGATACATCTGCAATAAAAGTAAAAGCAACATTTGCAAAAGTAAAGTGTAAAACAAATTTCACTTTTGTAATAGGTGATAAAGATTATTCAGGTCAAAATCAATATCAATCAGGTCTTATTGGTAAAGGTGAAAGAGAGTTAATTGAATCACCTGCTTATACAGATGGAATAGAACTTACTAAGTTCATCAAATTAAGCGGTTATGTATGGGAAGATGTTAAAAGTGGAAAAGAAACATCTTTAAATGGTACAAAAGATGGAACTAATGAAGCGTTTTTAAACGGAATTAAAGTAGTTCTTCATACTTCTGATGGAAAAACAATCGAATATGTAAAGAACACTGAAAGTGGAAGTCCAATAAAATATGGGCAAGCAACAAAATCTACTACAACAAATAGCAATGGATACTATGAATTTATAGTAGAACAAAGAAACTCTGGTGGATATTATGTGGAATTCATATATAATGGACAAGATTATCAACATACAAAATATACACAATGGACAACAACATCAAGCAATGCTAAGAAGACTTCAAATGCAACAGAAACAGAATCTGCTAGAGATAATTTAAATAAAGGCTTAGCAGAAATAGGACCTAATACTGGAGTGTCATATAGTATAAATACTGAAAAACCATCATATATTTCTAAATATGCAATATCAGCTTATACTGGTGGATATGGAAATACAAAAAATATAAAAACATATAACACGACAAGTTCAGATATCAACCTAGGAATAACAAAAAGAGAAGTTGCAGATTTAGCATTAAGAAAAGATGTGTACAAAGCTATATTAAATATTAAAGGCTACAGCCAAGAATATTTATACAATAAAAGAGATGGTCTAGAAACAGATAGTAAAGGAAATTCTTATTGGGATATATCTTTAAGAAAGTCAGATACAAATTATTATGCTACAAGTTATACAAGAGAAGTAAAAAAAGCTGATTACAACTATAAAGGAACAAATAACTTGGAAGCAAGAGTAGTATATAAAATTACTATAAGAAACCAATCAGAAGGAATAGCAGCAAATGTTACAGAATTAGTAGATTATTTTGATGATGATTATACTTACGAAAGTGCATATATTGGAGATAGAAATGGTAAAGTAATAACAAACTTAACTTCATCAAGCACAAGCAAGTATACACATACAACTAGAATAAGTGGATACAATAAATTGTATTTAAAAGGCTTAGAAAACAGCAGAATACAACCAAGTGGAGACTTATATGTATATGTGACATTTAAAGTAAACACAGATAGTAATGGCATCAAGTTGGATAACAGCGGAACTGGAAAAGGAAACATTGCAGAAATAATGGGATATAAAACATATTATGCAAATAATATTTCATCTCCAAATGCAGGTTCGAGAATCACTTATACAGAATACAAAGCTGGCGATGTTGCAGGTAGAGTAGATGTAGATTCAAATCCAGGTAATGTAAGCTCAACAGATACAAAGAACTTTGAAGACGATACAGATAGAGCTCCATACATTAAGTTTGTATTAGCAAACGAAGAAAGAAGAACAACAGGTAATATCTGGATAGAAAACAGAAACAATACTGTAAACGGAGCAGATATAGGAAACGGTTCTTATGATAATGGAGAAGCTGGTCTAAGCGGAGTAAAAGTAGAGTTATGGGATGCAGATACAAACCAAAAAGCTAAAATGTGGACAAATTCTGGATGGCAAGATGCACAAGTAACATCAGGAAATAATGGTGATTATACACTTTCAGGATTCGTTCCAGGTAACTACTATTTGAAATTCATATATGCAGATGGACAAACATATAAATCTACAATTTATAACCCATCAGCAACATTTGATGTAAACAATCCAGATGAATTAGGAAGATATGTAGAAACAACACAAAAATACTCTGATGCAAGAGATATTTACAATGGTAAATTAACAAACAATGGCAAAACATTGGAAACGTTATCAACACAATATAGACAATATGTTAATAACTTATTAACAGAAGAAACAAATGGAAAATTAAAAGAATACGAAACTCAAGATAAATCAATGCAAGCTGTTACAGGTTTGATTGGAATAAACATAGAGAAAAATCCAAATGATCGTAATTCAGATCAAAGAACATACAGAATGGATGGAATAGATTTTGGTGTAGTAGAAAGACCAAAAACACAATTAACATTAAGCCAAGAAGTTGCAAATGTAAAAGTTACATTAGCTAATGGAAATACATTATTTGATGCAAGTGGAAAAGCGACAAACGTTTTATGGCAAGCTAAGAAATACCACCAAGTATCATATGATGGAAACAAGTTAAAAACACCAGTAGTTAGCCAAAATCCACAAAGAATAGTTTTAACTATGGACGAGGAATTAATGCAAGGTGCAACTATAAATGTAAAATATGCATTAAAAGTAACAAACGTTGGTGAAATAGATTATACAGGATATAACTTCTACTACAAAGGAAATGTAGCAAACGGAAGCCTTGTAAGAACAACAATAAAAGGTGTAGTTAATTACATTGGTGCAGCTTTATCAGATGATGCTAAAGCTACAAAGAACAATTTAAGATTTGATGCTTCAAATAGTGAAAATAATGGATGGGAACAAGTAAACTTTGATTACCTATATAAAGGCGAAGCAAATCCACTTGTATCTGAAGATTTATTAACACAAAGCAACGGAACTTATACAGGAGCTGTATCTGAATACAGTACAATATTACAAAACAAAATGGGAGAAACAGCTTTAACACCTCAAATGGCTTCAACAGGAACACACGAAGCTAATGCTACATTAACATTATCACAAGTAATGTCAGCTCAAAATGCAGCAGATGACTTATCATATAATACATTAGCAGAAATAATAAAAGTATCTAATGATGTTGGAAGAAGAATGGCATTCTCAACAGTAGGAAATCAAAACCCTAATGCAAAAACAGCAGAAATAGATGCTGATAGCACAACAGTAACAGTATTACCACCATTTGGTGAAACATACATTTACTACGTATTAGGCTTAGGCTTAGCTGCAATAATAGGCTTAGGTGTTGTACTAATAAAGAAGAAAGTAATAAATAAAAAGTAAAACACTAAAATAAAGGAGGCTTGAAAAAGCCTCTTAAATTTTGCACAAATATATTTTGAAAGAAAATAAAAAATGATTTTTCCAAAAGAATAAAAAAACAACATAATTATTACAAAAAAACACTGAAAAATCACTAAAACGAATAAAAATAAAAATAAAATTTGCAAAAAATAAAAAAATGATTTTTAGAAAATGAAAAATAAAATGTAACAAAATTGTAATATTGCGGTTTAAGAGAAAATTAGCTTTCGCTTGCATTAGTAGGGTTACAAAAGAAAAAATAAATTTTTTACCGAAAAATGGCAAAAAATGTAAATACAAAAAGTGCCTATTTATAGGCACTTTTTCGAGTGTTATACATAATTAATATACTTTGACATTACTAAAAATATAATATATTATTTAGCCACATTAAAAAAATAAGGGGAGGAAAAAACATGAAAGTAATAAAGAGAGATGGAACAGTTGTAGAATATGATCGCGAAAAAATAAGAACAGCTATAAAAAAAGCAAACAATGATGTATCTAGAAAAGAAAAAGCTACAGATGAAGAAATTGAGAGAATTATAAATTATATAGAAGACCTAAAAAAATCTAGAATATTAGTTGAAGATATACAAGACATAATAGAAGAAAAGTTAATGGAAATAGGTAGATATCAGCTTGCAAAACAATATATTACATATAGATATACTAGAGCCTTAGTAAGAAAAGCTAATACTACAGATCAATCAATAAAAGAATTAATAGAAGGCGAAAGCGAATACTGGAACAATGAAAATTCAAATAAAAATGCTAGAGTTGTAACCACACAAAGAGACTATCTAGCAGGAATTACAAGCACAGATATTACTAGAAGATTTTTATTGCCAGAAGATATTGTAAAAGCACACGACGAAGGAATTATACACTTTCATGATGCAGATTATTTTGCACAAAATGCATTGCATAACTGCGATTTAATCAACCTAGAGGACATGCTACAAAACGGAACAAATATAAATGGCGTTTTAATAGAAAAGCCACATAAATTTTTAACAGCAATGACTATAGCAACACAAATAATAACAGCCGTTACATCTAGCCAATATGGCGGAGCAACAGTTACCATGACACATTTAGCACCATTTGTAAGAGATAGCTACAATATATATTTGAAAAAATATAGAAGCAGAAAATTGCCAGAAGAGCAATGCGTAAAATTTGCAAAAGAAGATTTAGCAAAAGAGATACAAGATGGAGTGCAAACATTCCAATACCAAATAAACTCTATGACAACAACAAATGGACAATCTCCATTTTTAAGTGTATGTATGTATTTAGGAGAAACAGAAGAATACAAAGCAGAATTAGCTATGATAATAGAAGAAATACTAAAACAAAGAATTTTAGGTATGAAAAATGAAAAAGGAGTATACATAACTCCAGCTTTTCCAAAATTGTTATATGTACTTGAAGAAGATAACATACATAAAAATAGTAAATATTGGTATTTAACAGAGTTAGCTGCAAAATGTACTGCAAAGAGAATGGTGCCAGATTATATTTCGGAAAAGAAAATGAAAGAACTAAAAATAGATAAAAACGGAAATGGACAATGCTATCCATGCATGGGATGCCGTTCTTTCCTAACACCTTATGTAGACCCAAAAACAAATAAACCAAAATATTATGGAAGATTTAACCAAGGTGTAGTAACAATAAATCTAGTAGATGTTGCACTATCATCAGGAAAAGATTTGAAAAAATTCTGGAAGATATATGACGAAAGATTAGAATTATGCCACAAAGCATTGCAAGCAAGACACGAAAGATTAAGCAAGGCAACAAGTGATGTAGCTCCAATTCTATGGCAATATGGTGCATTAGCAAGATTACCAAAAGGAGCAAGCATTCACGATTTATTACATGGTGGATATTCAACTATATCATTAGGATATGCAGGCTTATATGAATGTGTTAAATACATGACAGGATATAGCCATACAGATGGCGATAAGGGCGAAAAATTTGCAATAGAAGTAATGCAAAAATTAAATGATAAATGCAATGAGTGGAAGGAAGCAGAAAACATAGATTATAGTGTTTATGGAACCCCAATAGAATCTACAACATATAAATTTGCAAAATGCTTACAAAGAAGATTCGGAAAAATTGCAGGAATTACCGATAGAAACTACATAACAAACTCATATCATGTGCCAGTATTCGAAGAGATAGATGCTTTCTCTAAATTAAAATTAGAAAGTAAATTCCAACAATTAAGCCCTGGAGGAGCAATCTCATATGTAGAAACTCCAAACTTACAAAATAATATAGAAGTAGTTCTTCAAATAATTAAATTCATATATGATAACATCATGTATGCAGAGGTAAATACAAAATCAGATTACTGTCAAAAATGTGGATTTGATGGAGAAATATTAATAGATGATAATTTGGAATGGTATTGCCCAAACTGTGGAAATAGAGATCATAGAACTTTAAATGTTGCAAGAAGAACATGTGGATACATAGGAAGTAATTTCTGGAATAAGGGAAGAACACAAGAAATAAAAGAGAGAGTATTACATATAGACAATAAAGATGCTGATTAGAGAGAAGGATGTAAAATGAGATACAACAAAATAAGAAAGATGGATATTTCAGATGGACCAGGAGTTAGAGTTTCTATATTTATGCAAGGATGTGCTTTTAATTGCAAAAATTGCTTTAATCCAGAAACTCATGATTTCAACGGTGGAAAAGAGTTTACAGATGAAACAATAGATAAAGTACTAAAACTATGTGACAACGAAAATATAGAAGGATTATCAATACTAGGCGGAGAACCAATGAATCCTAAAAATATAGAAGGAACAACAAAATTAGCCAAAGAATTTAAAGAAAAATATCCAAATAAAAACTTATGGGCTTGGTCTGGATATAGGTTTGATAAGGATTTAAAGGATAAAGAAGTTGTGAAATACCTAGATGTATTAGTAGATGGCCAATATGTAGATGAATTACATAATCCAGTATTGGAGTGGAAAGGATCCGAAAACCAAAGGGTAATAGATGTACAAAAAAGTTTGAAAGAAAATAAAATAGAACTTTATAATGATAAGAATGAAAACGTGGATTAGCATATCCACGTTTTTTATCGAAAGAGGTCGAAATAAAGAAGGGAAAATATGGTAAACATGTTGACATAAAGCAGGATAAAGGGTATAATGTAGATACTTGCCGAAAGGCATGAATACATACCGAAAGGTGGAAAGTTCGAATGAAAAGACGGAAAAAGGGAATTGCTGTTTTATTAGCAATTGCTATGCTTGTCGTACAAATAACTGCTACGACAGCATATGCAGAAGGTCCCGTACCTGAAGACACCACAAGTGTAACTTTAAGTACGGAAGAAACAGTAGTTCTGAAGGAAGGTGAAGCTGAGGAGGCTGAAGAAACATCTGCTATTGAGAATGAGCAACAAGATGAGAATCTGGAAAATGCTCAAGAAGAAGTAGATTTTCCTGAGGCAACTGAGGAACCAGAGGCAGAATCGGAAGATTTTACTACTGAGCAGGAAGCTGGGGCAACCCAAGAACCTGAAAAATCCGAAGGAGACACACAATTGTACGTGTCTGAGGAAGATCTGATTACAGTAAATGCTGCTACAGATGAATCTCTGATGGTGGCTGTACAGGCAGAAAATGCTAATCCAGCTAATCAACCCAAAACGTCGGCAGGTGTAGATGTTAATTATAGCATCAAACTGGAAGATGATAAGTTCAAGATCTTCTACGATATCGGAGAAGATGCTGAAGGAGATGTTGTTTTGGACTTCTCGACAGTTCTGACCATGATAGATGAATGGTATCAGGACCAGACGGGAGATCCGAATGCACACTATTTAGTGCAACCTTCAGACTATGGGATGGTGGATATAGAGATAACCACCTCCAATGGTCACACCTATAGATACCAAGACGGTTCCTTTAGGTTGGAAACCAAAAATACGTCTGATGAGGAAGCACTGAGCGATTTCGTAGGATTCGATGGGCAAAGAATTCCCATCGCGTTTCTTGGTGCGATTGCAAAGTCTACGCCAATGTGTAAGTTGTTTGACGTGTTCTCCGGCACACAAGTCAAGCTCAACCATATTCTGAATATGGCTGACTATTTGGCAGACGCCGGTTACACCGGTGAAACAGCTCTTACCGATTATTTGTTGAATTATTACAACAATGAACTTGGTACTAGCTATGCAAACTTCAGCCAGTTGGCTGAAGAACATCCTGAGGCTGTTGCCGACATGCAGGGGGGCATGGCAGATGATCAGTTTTCCATAACGGAAGAACAATATGCTGATCTTCTGGCAAAGTATCCAGATTTAATCGGAAAATATTCCGTGACTAAATCCGGACGGAACGGCAGATTGTATCTGCAGGTAAAGTGGAATGAAAAGGAGCTTGGTGAAGCCAGCTACAATTTGTTCTACAAGGAATTGTTGAGTTTTGCGTTTGGTGACGAAGAAACTCGACAGGAATTCCTTAACAGCGGAGACAAGTGGCATTTGCTTGATCAGGGTGTCCGCGACTACATGGAGGACACTTCTGGAACATGGAGCAAAGTAAATGATTACTTTGCGGAAGCGACTGCTGCTGGATTGACCAAAGAGGAAGCAAGTAAAATTGCTATCTCGATGGTATTCGGCGTTGATGGTCCGTGGACCACAAACAGCTATCAGCTTTACAAGTTCGGATGGTACAACAGTATCATCATGGAACAGGTTGATGGTGATGTTACCATCAATAAAGTTGATAGTGAGACCGGTGAATTAATTACCGATCCCGCCACTTTTAAGCTCTATTATTATAAAATGGAGCTTGGAGATGAAGGAGAACAGCAGGTAACGTACTACTATGCCATTGATGAGAATGGTAATGGGTATTTTACCACTGACGAGAGTGCAGCTGCACTCTTGGTCACTGAAAATGGTTCCTTCACTGTTAAATATTTATTGACAGATGTAGATTACATTCTGAAAGAAGTGAAGGCACCTGGTGGATATGTTACTTCTGATGACATTACTTTTACAGTAAAGTCTAAGGAAACAACAATCATAGATGTGCCGAATAGCACAGCTACACCGGAACCTACTCCTACACCGACACCTACGCCGAGTGTTGAGCCAACGCCAACGCCTACTCCTGTGCCGAGCTCGAGCACGGAACCGACGCCAACCCCCACTCCTGAACCGAGTGAGGAACCCACGCCGACTCCGACTCCAAGTGCGACTCCTACAACAGTGTCCACTCCGACCCCGAAGCCTACTTCCACTCCGGAAGCAGTTCCGAGCGAGAAACCGACTTCTCCAACTCCTACTCCTGGACAGAACGATAATATGCCAAAAACAGGCTCTACAAATACTGTAGTATACTGGGCAACTGCACTTATCGTTGCTGCCACTGGTGTAATCACAGTAGTGGTTATACAAAAAAAGAGAAGGAGCAAAAAGGACTTCTAAAAACCTTTGACACTGTGCTTTTCGATTAAAGCAATAGTGTAACAAATCCCTGGCTCAAATCGAGCCAGGGATACTTTTATGAAAATCAAAATTAGAATCTTTTATAAAAATATAAATAATCCAATAATACCAAAAGGCTATACACCAATAAATGCATGAAGTGCAACATGGGGAATTACGCAAATAGTACCGGAAATGCAGCAGTAATGGATGGAGAAACAAAAAGATATAGAAGTAAGCAAGTAACAGGATTTAGTGCATATTGGAAAGCCAACAATATATACGACCTACGGTTCTCGTCCCACTTTAATAATAAAGTAGTACTGGACTGTTGTACTTTATAGAAAATTAAAGGCTAATTTATTATAAAAAATTAGTCTTTTCTATTGACATAAACAAATAAAAAGTTGTATACTAGAATTGTATTGATATTATGGATTAATATCAGCAAAAAGTAAATTATTAATCTCCAAAGAGATAGTAAGGGTGGTTAATATAAAAAAATTATTAATAGGACATGTTAGATAAATTGAACATATAGTGTTGGCAAAAAAATGTGAATTTTGCCAATGACTTTTTGTTGTCTTTTTTATTATCAAGATATAAATGTAAAAAAGAGGAATTATATTTGTTTTAGAATATAAAATGAGGTTTAAGAAAGCAGTAAATCTCAGAAATAAAGCAAACAAATAATAAGAGGGACTTTTTTACTAAATATATAAATTTCTGCTTTAAATTTTTTATGGGGTGATTAAAAGTGGTTAAAGAAGTTAAACACGAAAAATGCACAAGAAAAACCTTTTCAAAAATAGGTGATTACATTGAAATGCCTAACTTAATTCAAGTTCAAAAAGACTCTTACAATTGGTTTATTGAAGAAGGATTAGGGGAAGTTTTAAAAGACGTTTCACCTATCGTTGATTATTCTGGAAATTTAGTTTTGGAATTCTTAGATTATCACATGGAAGAAAAAACTAAGTACACAGTGGAAGAAGCAAAAGAGAGAGACGCAACATACTCAACAAGATTACACGTTAAAGTAAGATTAATTAACAAAGAAACAGGAGAAATAAAAGAACAAGAAATATATTTAGGAGATTTCCCTCTTATGACTGATAGCGCAACATTTGTTATAAATGGTGCCGAGAGAGTTATTGTCAGCCAGTTAGTTCGTTCTCCATCTTGCTATTATGCATCAGATTTCGACAAAACTGGTAAAAAGATTTACACATCCACAGTTATGCCAATAAGAGGTGCATGGTTAGAATATGAAACAGATAGCAACGATATATTCTATGTAAGAGTAGATAGAACAAGAAAATTGCCTGTTACTTCATTATTAAGAAGTATAGGTTTAGTTGCTGATGACCAAATTCTAGAATTATTTGGAAATGATCCAAAAATCAGAGCAACATTGGAAAAAGATCCAATAAAATCTCAAGACGAAGCAATAATAGAAATCTACAAAAAATTAAGACCAGGCGAGCTTCCTACAGCAGAAGCTGCAAGAAACTTATTCGATGGATTATTTTTCGATAATAGAAGATACGATTTAGCTAAAGTTGGAAGATACAAATTCAACAAAAAATTAGACTTAGCAACTAGAATAACAGGACAAGTTGCATACGATGATATAGTAAACCCAGAAACAGGAGAAGTTTTAGTAGAAAAAGATACTAGAATTACAGCAGAAGTTGCTCAAGAAATAAAAGATTCAGGAATAAATATTGTAGACGTAAAAGTAAACGACCAAAAAGTAAGAGTAATAGGAAATGGAGTAGTAAATATACACAAAATATTACCAAATGTTGATTTAAGTGATCTACATTTCAAAGAGGGTGTAAATTACAATGTATTAAAATCAATAATAGAAACAACACCTGAAGAAAAATTACATGATGCTTTAAAAGAAAGATATCATGAATTAGTTCCATTAACAATAACTACAGAAGATATGATAGCTTCTATTAGTTACTTATTAAACTTAGATTATGGAATTGGTGAAATAGATGATATAGACCATTTAGGAAACAGACGTATTAGATGCGTTGGAGAATTGCTACAAAATCAATTTAGAATTGGTTTAACAAGACTTGAAAGAGTTGTACGTGAAAGAATGACAATTCAAGACCTAGACTCAGTTACTCCACAAGCATTAATAAACACAAAACCTATTACATCATCAATAAAAGAATTCTTTGGAAGTTCACAATTATCTCAATTTATGGATCAAACAAACCCATTATCAGAGTTAACACATAAAAGAAGAATTTCAGCATTGGGACCTGGAGGACTTTCAAGAGAAAGAGCTGGATTCGAGGTTCGTGATATTCACTATACTCACTATGGTAGACTATGCCCAGTAGAATCTCCAGAAGGACCAAATATTGGACTTATTTCTGCACTTTCATCATTTGCAATGATTGATGAATATGGGTTTGTAGAAACTCCATACAGAAAAGTAGATAAAGAAACAGGAAAACTTACTGATATAGTAGAATACATGCCAGCAGATGAGGAAGATAAATACATAATAGCACAAGCTTCAGAGCCAGTAGATAAAGATGGAAGGTTCGTAAATGATAGAATCAAGGTAAGACATAAAGAAGAAATAACAGAGGTTGATAAATCTCAAGTTGATTACGTAGATGTTTCACCTAAACAATTAGTATCTGTAGCAGCTGCCATGATACCATTCTTGGAGCACGATGACGTAAAACGTTCATTAATGGGATCAAACATGCAACGTCAAGCTGTTCCGCTATTAATGCCAGAAGCTCCAATCGTAGGAACTGGTATGGAATACAAAGCAGCAAGAGATTCTGAAATTACAGTAGTAGCAAAGAATGGCGGTATCGTAGAAAATGTAAGTGCTGACGAAGTAGTAGTAAGAAATAAAAAGAATGGATTAGATAAATATAAATTACGTAAATTCAAGAGAACCAATGGTGGTACATGTATAAACCAAAGACCAGTTGTTCAAAAAGGTGAAGTAGTTAAAGCTGGAGAGATCCTAGCTGATGGACCTGCAACAAAGAACGGAGAAATGGCTTTAGGAAGAAACGTACTTATAGCATTCTCTACATGGGAAGGTTACAACTACGAGGACGCTGTATTAATTAGCGAAAGACTAGTTAAAGAAGATGTGTACACATCAATCCACATCGAAGAATATGATTGTGAATGTCGTGATACGAAATTAGGACCAGAGGAAATTACAAGGGATATACCAAACGTTGGTGACGATGTATTAAAAGACCTTGATGAAAACGGTATCATAAGAATAGGTGCAGAAGTAAGACCTGGAGATATATTAGTTGGTAAGGTTACTCCAAAGGGAGAAACAGAGCTAACAGCAGAAGAAAGATTACTTCGTGCAATATTTGGTGAAAAATCTAGAGAAGTTAGAGATACATCACTTCGTGTACCACACGGAGAAGCTGGAACAATAGTAGATATAAAGATATTTACTAGAGAAAATTCAGAAGAATTAGGTCCTGGTGTAAACCAAGTAATTAGATGCTATATAGCTACAAAGAGAAAAATATCAGTTGGTGATAAAATGGCTGGACGTCATGGTAACAAAGGTGTCATTTCAAGAATATTACCAGAAGAAGATATGCCATTCTTACCAGATGGAACACCAGTAGATATAGTTCTTAACCCAATGGGTATACCTTCTCGTATGAACCTAGGACAGGTTTTGGAGGTTCATTTGGGAATGGCAGCAAGAGCGCTAGGCTGGAAAGTTGCAACGCCAGTATTTGATGGTGCTAAGGATTATGAAATCGAGGACTTACTAGAAGAAGCTGGGTTGCGTAGAGATGGTAAAACAGATTTATACGATGGTAGAACTGGAGAAAAATTTGTAAAACCAATTACAGTTGGTGTAATGTACATGATGAAATTGCATCACTTAGTAGATGATAAGATTCATGCTCGTTCAACTGGACCATACTCATTAGTTACACAACAACCTCTAGGAGGTAAAGCACAATTTGGTGGCCAACGTTTTGGAGAGATGGAAGTTTGGGCTTTGGAAGCATATGGTGCAGCTTACACATTACAAGAAATGTTAACAGTAAAATCTGATGATGTTGTAGGACGTGTAAAAACATATGAGGCAATTGTAAAAGGAGAAAATATCCCAGAACCAGGAGTGCCAGAAGGATTTAAAGTACTTGTAAAAGAGCTTCAATCATTAGGATTAGATATCAGATTGTATACTCATGATAACAAAGAAATAGAGTTAAAGGAAGACATTGATGAGGCTTCTTCATTCAGTAGCATAGAGAATAAATCTTTTGCGGAAGAGAATGTAGTAGATGAAGGGGAATTATCAGATGGTTATACTGAAGATTCAGAAGAAAAAGAAGACGATGAAAGTGGTTTTTTTGAAGATTTAGACAGTGATGATATTGTTCTAGATAGTGAAGATTTTAGTGATGAAAATATTTTAGATGACGATATCTTAGATGATGACGAAGAATAATAAAAATATAATCCAAGGGGGCAAAAATTGTGGATGAATTAGAAAATTTTGATAAAATGAAAATCGGCATTGCATCTGATGAGAAGATAAGAGAATGGTCACATGGTGAAGTAAAAAAGCCAGAAACTATTAACTACAGAACATTAAAACCAGAAAAAGATGGTTTATTCTGTGAGAAAATATTTGGACCTACAAAGGATTGGGAATGCCATTGTGGAAAATATAAAAGAGTAAGGTATAAAGGTATTGTTTGTGATAGATGTGGTGTTGAAGTTACTAAATCTAAAGTAAGAAGAGAGAGAATGGGGCACATAGAGCTTGCTGCCCCAGTAGCTCACATCTGGTATTTTAAAGGAATTCCAAGTAGAATAGCTTTAATGCTAGATGTTTCTCCTAAAGCTTTAGAAAAAGTTATATATTTCGCATCTTACATAGTAACAGATAAAGGTACAAGTACACTTTCAAAATGCCAAGTATTATCTGAAAAAGAATATGTAGAAGCAAGAGAAAAATTTGGTAAAGACTCATTTACAGCAGAAATGGGCGCTGAACCAGTTAGAAAATTGTTATCTGAAATTGACGTAGAAAAATTATCAGATAAATTAAAGAAAGAGATAGAAAAAGCTAGCGAGCAAAAAAAAGCAAAACTAGTAAAAAGATTAGATACTGTAGAATCATTTAAATTATCAGGAAATAGACCTGAATGGATGATTATGAACGTTGTTCCAGTTATTCCACCAGATTTAAGACCAATGGTTCAATTGGATGGTGGTAGATTTGCTACATCAGATTTAAATGATTTATACAGGAGAGTTATAAACAGAAATAACAGATTAAAAAGATTACTAGAGCTTGGTGCTCCAGAAATAATAGTAAGAAACGAAAAAAGAATGTTACAAGAATCTGTTGATGCTTTAATAGATAATGGAAGACGTGGAAGACCTGTTACAGGAGCTGGGAACAGACCATTAAAATCTTTATCAGATTTATTAAAGGGAAAACAAGGAAGATTCAGACAAAACTTACTAGGAAAACGTGTTGACTATTCAGGACGTTCAGTTATAGTTGTCGGACCAGAGCTTAAAATTTATCAATGCGGTGTGCCAAAGGAAATGGCAGTAGAATTATTTAAACCATTTGTTATGAAAGAATTAGTTGGACGTGGAATAGCACACAACATTAAAAATGCAAAAAGAATGGTAGAAAGATTACGCCCAGAAGTATGGGATATATTGGAAGATGTTATAAAAGATCACCCAGTACTTTTAAACCGTGCGCCAACACTACATAGATTAGGTATTCAAGCATTTGAGCCAGTTTTAGTAGAAGGTAGAGCAATAAAATTGCACCCATTAGTTTGTACAGCATTCAACGCAGACTTCGATGGTGACCAGATGGCTATTCACTTGCCTTTATCACCAGAAGCTCAAGCAGAAGCAAGGTACTTAATGCTTTCAGAAAACAACTTGTTAAAACCACAAGATGGTAGACCAGTTACAATTCCTACACAGGATATGATTTTAGGAAGCTATTATTTAACAATGGATTTAGACGGAGAAAAAGGAGAAGGCAAGTACTTTTCATCTCCAGAAGAAGCTATAATGGCAAATGCAAATGGCGATTTAGGAATGCATGCAAAGATATTTGTTAGAAGAACTGGTGTATTAAATGGTATGGATATTGAAAGAAAGGTACAAACAACAGTTGGTAGAATTTTATTCAATACAGGTATACCACAAGACTTAGGTTTTGTAGATAGAAGAAGTCCAAAGAATGCATTAAAATATGAAATTGACTTTGTTGTATCTAAGAAAAACTTAGGAACAATAATCGGAAAATGTATTAATGTTCATGGATTAAGCAGAACTGCAGAATTGCTAGATTATATTAAGTCTACAGGTTATAAATATTCTACATTAGGTGGAATTACAGTTTCTGTTGATGATGTGCAAGTGCCACCAGAAAAGAAAACAATAATTGCTGATGCCCAAGCACAAGTAGACCAAGTATTAAAACAATATAAGCGTGGTTTAATTACAAACGACGAGCGATATAATCAAGTAATAAAAATATGGGAAAAAGCTACAAACGATGTAAAAGAGGCAATGAAAAATAACTTCGATAAAGAAAACCCAGTATTCATGATGTCTGATTCAGGAGCCAGAGGTAACTTAGACCAGTTAAAACAAATTGCTGGTATGCGTGGACTTATGGCAAGTACAACAGGTAAAACAGTAGAGATACCAATCAAGTCATCATTCAGGGAAGGTCTAGATGCATTAGAGTACTTTATATCTGCCCATGGAGCTCGTAAAGGTCTTTCTGATACAGCTTTAAGAACAGCAGACTCTGGTTACTTAACAAGAAGATTAGTTGATGTTTCTCAAGATATAATAGTAAGAGAAGAAGACTGTGGTTCTAGGGAAGGAATTGAAGTTTCTGATATTAAAGATGAAAATCAAGTAATAGAAAAAATGCAAGAAAGATTATTAGGAAGATATCCATTAGACGATGTTAAAGATCCTACAACAGGAAAAATAATTGTAGATAAGAATACTTTAATTACAGAAGATTTAGCAGATAAAATAGTGGAAGCTGGTATTACAAAACTTAAAGTTCGTACAGTATTCCATTGTAGAACAAAACATGGTGTTTGTGCTAAATGCTATGGTATGGGATTAGCTAGCCATAAAGAAGTTGATATAGGAGATACAATAGGAATAATTGCAGCACAATCAATTGGTGAGCCTGGTACACAGCTTACAATGAGAACTATACACTCTGGTGGTGTTGCTGGTGTTGCAGATATCACACAAGGTCTTCCTAGAGTTGAGGAGCTTTTTGAAGCTCGTAAACCAAAGGGATTAGCTATAATATCTGAAATAGCTGGAACGGTAAAGATATCTGACGATAAGAAGAAACGTGAAGTAATTGTAACATCTAACGACGATAGCAGAACATATGTAATTCCATTTGGATCAAAACTAAAAGTTAGAGATGGAGATACAATAGGTGCTGGAGATCAAATTACAGAAGGTTCTAAGAACCCAGCAGAAGTATTAGCTATAAATGGACCAGATGGTGTATACCAATACTTAATACAAGAAGTTCAAAAAGTTTATAGAAACCAAGGTGTTGATATTAACGATAAACACATTGAAGTTATTGGAAGACAAATGCTTAAGAAAGTAAGAGTTGAAGATAATGGAGATACAGATTTACTTTCTGGATCACTTGTAGATATGTATGATTTTGAAGATAAGAACAAAGAAGTAATAGCTCAAGGCTTAAGACCTGCAACTGGAAAGAGAGTATTATTAGGTATTACTAAAGCATCTCTTGCAACAGATAGCTTCTTATCTGCAGCTTCATTCCAAGAAACAACAAGAGTATTAACAGAAGCAGCAATAAAAGGTAAAACTGATGAATTAATAGGATTAAAAGAAAATGTTATCATCGGTAAATTAATTCCTGCTGGAACTGGTATGAAGAGGTACAAAGATGTACAAATAAATACAGAAAAAGTAAATGAAGCAGAAGAAAATTCAGAAGAATCTGTAGATAATACAGATGACGATGAGACAATAGAATAATAATAAAAAAACTCTCATAGGATATATTAAATGTCTAAATGAGAGTTTTTTATGGTAATACTGAGCATAATTTTAGTGGTTATATTTACATTTGATGTAACCTTAAGTTTAAATGAGCAAACTGGAAAATATGAAATAAGTAAATAATCAAAAAGGTTCGTAATAAAAACGAATCTTACACATATAATTTACTAAAAACTATATGTGTGAGGTTATTATGATTATACTAAACAAAAAAAGAATAACATTAATCTTGTCTTTAGTATTTTTATCAATATTAGTATTTTTGCTAGAAACAGGAGAAAAAGAAAATCAATATATACAAACAGTAAGCTTGCCAGCATCAGATAAAACAATTGTAATAGATGCTGGGCATGGAAAACCAGATGGTCGGAGCGGTTAGTAATAATGGCGTGAGTGAAGCGGATATTAACTTAAAAATAGTTTTAAAGTTGCAGCAGTTGCTAGAACAAAGTGGAACGGAAGTAATATTAACTAGATCTGATGAAAATGCAATTTATGACTTAGATAAGAAGACACTAAGAGACAAAAAGAATTCAGATATAAAAAATAGAGTAAAAATAGGCAATAATTCTTCAGCTGATATTTTTGTAAGTATTCATCTTAATAAAATACCTCAAAGCCAATATAGTGGATGGCAAACTTTTTTCAAAGATGGTAATGAAGATAGCAAAAAACTAGCTACTTCAATACAGAACAATTTAAATGAGGCGATGCAAAAAGAAAATAAAAGAGAACCATTAAAAATTAACAATATATATATAATAAAAAAAGTAGAAATTCCTACAACGATAGTTGAATGCGGCTTTTTATCCAACCCAGAAGAAGAAAAGTTACTTCAGCAAGATGAATATCAAGATAAATTAGCATGGGGAATATACAATGGAATAATGCAATATTTCGTATAATTTTTCCACTTCTTGGAGAAAATATGTGTAAAACATATACCAAGGAGTGGATTTTTTGTGAAAAATAAAAAAGTGTTGAATATACAAGGAGCTGTTTTAGACAAGTATCAATTAGAGTCATATCTAAAGAAAATTGCATCTGACCATGTGTTAAAAGATAAGGCTTCTTTAGAAACATATCCAATTAATAGACTAAATGAAAATTATATTGTGATAAAGCAAGTGTATAAATTATTGAATGAACATATAAAAATGGGAATTCCAATACATCCAGCAGGAGAGTGGATTTTGGATAATTTGTATGTAATAGAAGAAATAGTAAAAAATATAACAAAGGACTTAACATTAAAAAAATATAAAAACTTTGTGTCTTTATCAAATGGAAGATATGCTGGATTTGCTAGAATATATGTGCTAGCAGCAGAAATGGTAGCATATACGGATGGGAAGATAGATAATAAAAATTTAGAAGAGATGCTTAGAAGTTATCAAAACAAAAAGGCACTAAGCATGGACGAGATATGGAATATAGGAACATTTTTGCAAATAGCACTTATAGAAAATATAAGACAAATTAGTGAAAGAGTGTATCTATCTCAGATTCAAAAATACAAGGTGGAAAATATATTATCAAAAACCATTGATAGAGAAAACCAGTCTAAATATAGAGAAAATAATGTAAATAGGGTGTATATAAAATCAGAGATTAACACCTTTGTGGAATATATGTCTTATAGGTTGAAAAAAATTCGGAAGGCAAGCATATCCATATTTAAAAATATTGGAAGAGGAAGTAAATAAGGCAGGAACTACAACGGAGGAGATAATAAAAAAAGAACATTTTGATATTGCTGTAAAGAAATTATCTATGGGCAATTGTATAACAAGCCTTAAGAATATATCACGTATAAACTTTTTGGAGATATTTGAAAGAATTAATGGGGTTGAAGATATTTTAAAGCAGGATCCTGCTAAGCAATACGAAAAAATGGATGTTAATACAAAAGTGTTGTATAGAAATACCATAAAGGAAATATCAGAAAAAACAAAATTATCTGAAATATATATAGCTCAGAAATGCTTAGAATTAAGCGCTAAAGGAGAAGGAAAAAAATCTCATGTTGGATACTATTTAGTTTCAGATGGGAAATATGTGCTATTAAATTATTTGCAAAATAAAAACAAGAAATATTTAACTAAAAAACAAAAAGCCGAGCTATATGTATTTGCAATATGGCTATTTACTGTAGTACTAGATTTAATATTTATAGAAGTATTGTATAAGCAAACATCAAACTTTTTATTATCAATAATTATGTTTGTTTGTATCTTGTTACCAATTGAAAATATAGTAACTAAAATTATACAATTTGTTTTAAGTAAAACGGTGAAGCCAAAATTGATTCCAAAGCTAGATTTTCAAAATGGAATTCCAGAAGAATATGCAACTTATGTAGTAATACCAACAATATTGAAAAGCAAAGAACAAGTAAAAAAATTGATGGAGAAATTAGAAGTTTTTTATATAGCCAATAAAAGTTCTAATTTGTATTTGGCATTGTTAGGAGATTGCAGCAGTAGTGATAAAGAAGAAGAAGAATTTGATGCAGAAGTAATTGAAGCCGGAGTAAATGAAGCAAAAAAATTAAATGAAAAATATGCTAATAACAGCTATGATACTTTCGGTTTTGTGTATAGAAAACGTATTTGGAATGATAAAGAAAATTGCTATTTAGGATGGGAAAGAAAAAGGGGAATATTAAATCAATTTAATGAGTATGTATTGGGAAAAATAAAAAATCCATTTAGAATAAATACATTAAACCAAATACCAAAAATAAAATATGTGATAACAATTGACTCGGATACAGATTTAACTCTTAACTCTGGATTAGAGATGATAGGGGCTATGGCTCATATTTTAAATAGACCTGAACTAAATGAGGAAAAGGATTTGGTTGTGTCCGGTCATGGGTTAATTGCGCCTAGAGTGGGAGTAAATTTAGAAGAAACACAAAGAAGTGTATTCTCTATGCTATATGCTGGGAAAGGAGGAACAGATTCATACACAAATGCAATTTCTGATTTATATCAGGATAATTTTGATGAAGGAATATATTCAGGAAAAGGAATATACGATTTAGAAGTTTTTGAAACTGTTTTAAATAACGAAATAAAAGAAAATACTGTACTAAGCCATGATTTACTAGAAGGTAGTTATTTAAGAAGCGGTTATGCATCAGATATAATGCTGATGGATGGATGCCCAACTAATTATATGAGTTATAAAAAAAGGCTGTATAGATGGACAAGAGGAGATTACCAAATTATATTATGGCTTAAGGATAAAATTGAAAATAAAAATGGAGAAATAAAGAGAAATCCACTTAATTTTTTAAGTAAGTATAAAATATTAAGTAATATTTTTAGAAGCAAATTGGAAACAGCTACTTTAATAACAATTTTGTATAGCTGTACCTTAAGTTTGGTATTAAAGTGCAATATATGGGGCTTTTTTGCCATAGCTTTAATTACAATGATTATTCCTTTTGTATTGGATTTAATTAATTTTGCTGTATGCAAAAAAGAAAATGATATAAAAACCAAAAGCTTTACAAAATCAATAACTGGTTTATCTGCTTCTTTTTATAGAGCAGTAATAAACGTGATGCTAATTCCCGATAAAGCATGGATGGCTGTAAAAGCTGAAGTAAAAACTTTATACAGATTATGCAGAAGTAAAAAACACTTATTGGAGTGGGAAACATCGGAAGAAGCAGAAAGAAATTCTAAAAAAGATTTATACTCATATTTTAAAAATATGTGTGCTAATATAATAGTTGGAATAGTGATATTATTAATAAATTTTTGGCAAATGGATGTGGGTGTAAAAACTGCACTTGCTGTAATAGCGGTATTATGGATTATAGCTCCAGTAATAATGCATAAAATAAGCAAAAAAGTAGAAGCAGAAGAGAAAAAGCTAAGCCAAGAGGATAAAAATTTCTTATTAGATACGGCCTATAAAACGTGGTTATATTTTAAAGAAAATTTGAACGAGAAAAATAATTTCTTGCCGCCAGACAATTATCAAGGTGATAGAAAACCAAATTTTATAGATAGAACTTCTTCAACGAATATTGGTTTGGCTTTACTATCAGTAATAGCAAGCTATGATTTAAAATTTGAAACTTTAGAAGATACAATAGATTTGCTATATAAAATGGTGGATACTATATCTGGTTTGCAAAAATGGAATGGGCATTTATATAATTGGTATAATATACAAACCTTGGAACCATTAGTTCCACGCTATATATCTTCGGTAGATAGTGGAAATTTTGTGGGATATTTATATGTGGTATTGCAATTTCTAGAGGAGGCAAAAGATAAATTAAAAGAAGACGAACAAGCAATATTAAAGATAAATTCAATGCTGGAAATTTTAGAAAATATTATAGAAACTACAGATTTTTCGAAGTTATATGATAGTAAAAACCGATTATTTTCAGTTGGATATAATGTGGAAGAAAATAAACTTACAGATTCTTATTACGATTTATTAGCGTCTGAAGCGAGGCAAACAAGCTTAGTAGCAATTGCTAAAAAAGATATTTCATCAAAGCACTGGCACAATTTAAGCAGAACACTAACTACATTAAATAATTATAAAGGACTTGTATCGTGGTCTGGAACTGCGTTTGAGTATTTGATGCCAAATATAAATATACCTCAATATCCAGGAAGTATTTTGGACGAATCTTGCAAATTCATGATTATGAGCCAAAAAATGTATGCTAATAAACTGGGAGTTCCATGGGGATTTTCTGAAGCGGCTTTTAACTTAAAAGATTTGTATAATAATTATCAGTATAAAGCATTTGGGATACCATGGCTAGGATTAAAAAGAGGATTGGCAGATGAGATTGTTGTGTCTAGCTATGGAACGATATTAGCACTGCCTCAAGATGCTCTGGGGGTAATGGCAAATATAAAGATTTTAAAAGAGCAAGGAATGTATGGGCAGTATGGATTTTATGAATCTATTGATTATACTCCAAACAGAGTTAGAAAAAATTGTGAAATAGTAAAAACATATATGGCACATCATCAGGGCTTGATTTTACTATCAATAGATAACTTTTTTAATGACAATGTTTTGCAAAAAAGGTTTATGAAAAATCCACAAATGCAGGCAATAAAAATATTGTTAGAAGAGAAAATGCCAGAAAACATGGTTATTACAAAAGAAGAGAAAGAAAAGGTTGAAAAAATAAAATACGTAGATTATGAAGATTATAGCTGTAGAAAATATAATAAAATAGACGAAAACCTAAACATTTCAAATGTGATTGCAAATGATAAATATTCAATCATTATGGATCAATATGGCAATGGATATAGCAATTATAATGGAATTCAAATTAATAGATTTAAGCCTACTGATGACGAGGCTCAAGGAATTATATTTTTTATAAAGGATATTAGAAATAAGAGAATATGGACTAACACATATTCTAGATATTTAGCAAAGCCTGATAAATATAGTGTTAGTTTCTATCCAGACATGAATAAAATTGTAAGGCTTGATGGTTCTGCAAGGACTACAACTAAGATTATTGTAGCAACAGATGAAGCGGTGGAGATACGAAGATTAGAATTAAAAAATATGGGAATTACAGAGCAAATTTTAGAAGTAACAAGCTATATTGAACCAATACTTTCTACCAAAATGCAGGATTATGCGCATAAAGCTTTTAATAATCTGTTTGTTTCGTATGAATATATAGAAGGTTTGAATACAATAATTGTGAAGAGAAATGCAAGAGATAAAGACGATAGAGAACTTTATATGGGTATTAAATTATATCAAGAAGATGATATTAATGGAGAGCTAGAGTATGAAATAGATAAAGAAAAATTTTATGGAAGATGTAACTTGAATCTTCCAAGAGAAGTAATTAATTCTAGTCCATTTAGTAAAAGAATTGAACACGTAACAGACCCAATAGTTGCATTAAAGAAAATTATTAATATACAACCAGAGGAAAGCAAGATTTTAGATTTAATAATAGCAGTGGCAGAAAGTAAGGAAGAGGCAATAGCAAATATAACTAAATATTCGAACAATGAAACTGTACAAAGAACATTTGAACTATCAAAGGCAAGAGTAGAAGCGGAAACTAGATATCTAGGCTTAAAAGCTAAAGATATAGAAGTTTATCAAAAACTTATGTCATATTTGCTATTTAAGCCAAAAGTAAATATATCAAAAAATAATATAAAAAGTGCATTATATCCTACTTCTGAATTATGGAAGTACGGTATATCTGGAGATTTACCAATTTTGCTAATAAGAATAAAAAATGTGAACGATATAGATGTTGTAAAAGAGGCAATTAATGCGTACGAATACTGGCGAAGCAAGGGTATAAATGTAGATTTAGTAATTTTAAATGAAGAAAAAGAAAGCTATGAAAATTATGTGAAAGATGCAGTAGAGTCTGCTGTGCTTAACAAAAATTTAAGCTATCTATTTAATATAAAGGGTGGAATTTACTGCTTAAATAATATTAATAAAAATGATGAAAAGCAATTGTTAAGAATGAAGGCTACTATGGAGATTAATGCAAGTAATGGAAGCTTAGAAGAGCATATTAATGAATACGAAGCAGAGTTGAAAGAGGCTGTAAAGCAAACTGTATATGAATCTAAAAAAGAATATGTGATAGAGGAACGAGAAGAGAAAAGCAATATAAATTTAGATGAAAAAAATCTGAAGTATTTTAACGAATATGGTGGATTTTCGCAAGACGGAAAGGAATATTTAATTAAAGTAAATAAAAATGCTAAGCTACCAACTGTATGGAGCCACATAATGGCAAATGAGCATTTTGGAACATTGGTAACTGAAAGCATGGGAGGATACACTTGGAAGGATAATAGCAGATTAAATAGGCTAACTGCATGGGCAAATAATCAAGTAACAGATATACCATCTGAAATTATATATCTTAAAGATTTGGATACTGGCCAAAAGTGGTCTTTGGGCTTGAATCCTATGCCAGATGATAATGATTACTATGTAACTTATGGCTTTGGGTATGCTAAATATGCACATTCTTCAAGTGGTATAGAACAGGAAAATACTGTTTTTATTCCACAAAATGACAGCGTAAAAATAAATTTATTGCATTTCGAAAATAGAAGACCTGAAAGTAGAAGATTGAAAATAGTATACTATATCAAGCCTGTAATGGACGAAGATGAGATAAAATCAAATGGTAATATAAATGTGGAATTTAATAATTATTCAAATGTTGTATTGTTAAATAATACAGGAAATGAAACTTTTGACGGAAAAATGTTTGTATCTAGTAGCGAAAAAATAAATTCTTATACTGGAAGTAAAACATCATTCTTTAAAAATACTAGTTTAAATAATCCGGATGGATTAGAACAATTAGAATTTAATGGTGAGAATTCTTATGGTGAAGACGGAATTCTAGCAATAAATTTGAATATAAAATTGGAGGCAATGTCCGGAAAGGATGTAGCAATTATAATTGGAGAAGAAGCAAGCAAGAGCAAATGTCAGGATATAGCTTACAAGTATTCAGATATAAATAATTGCAGAGAAGAATTGTTTAAAATAAAGAAATATTGGAGTGATATGATTAGCAAAATTCAAGTAGAAACACCAGTAGAATCAACTAATATATTATTAAACGGATGGCTAATATACCAAACTATTGAAGCAAGGTTACTTGCAAGAACAGGATATTACCAATCAGGAGGAGCTTATGGATTTAGAGATCAATTGCAAGATAGTATGGCTGTAAAATATTTTCTTCCTGAATTAACGAGGAACCAAATAATAAAACATAGTAAGCATCAGTTTCTTGAAGGTGATGTTGAGCATTGGTGGCATGAAGAAACGAAAAGGGGAATAAGAACAAGGTTTAGCGATGATTTATTGTGGTTACCATATGTTACTTGTGATTATATAAATTTTACAGGTGATTATGAAATTTTAGATGAGAACACTCCGTATATACAAGGCAAGATTTTGGAAAAAGATGAAAATGATAGATATGATTTTTATGGGCAGTCCGATGTTTGCGAAAGCATATATGAACATTGTGTAAGGGCAATAGAAAAATCATTGCAATTTGGAGAAAATGGTCTTCCTCTAATAGGCTCTGGAGATTGGAATGATGGATTTAGTAATGTTGGTGTAAAAGGCAAAGGAGAGAGTGTATGGCTAGGGTTCTTTATGTATGATGTATTACACAAGTTTATTCCAATTTGTGATTACAAGCAAGATATACAAAGAGCCGAAAGATATGCGCAAATACAAGAAAAATTGAGAAAAGCTTTAAATACAAATGGTTGGGATGGCAGATGGTATAAAAGAGCATTTATGGATGATGGCGAAATTCTAGGTAGCTTGCAAAATGAAGAATGCAGAATAGATAGTATATCACAAAGCTGGGCAGTTATATCAGGAGCTGGAGATAATGATAAGAAGTATATATCAATGGAAAGCTTAGAAAACCATTTGGTAGATAAGGCAGATGGAATTATAAAACTTTTAGATCCGCCGTTCGAAAAAAGCAAATTAAATCC
>OCMB01000004.1_pt1 | contig 101668 bp, 101 predicted proteins | sample 1496101 | NCBI WGS metagenome assembly OCMB01 (sample SAMN01760949, study PRJEB22395) | human gut metagenome | reverse complement strand
TAAAAAATGAACCCTCCTTGTTAAACTTTTTGTCTAACATTTTGGGTTCACTTCAATTTTAGCAGGTGCTTTTTTCTTACATTTTTAGGTAAAATTGTCACACTTTGGTCACAATTAGGGCGAGAGTTGACTGAGTTAAACAAGTTTTAACAATAAATTTGTTGGAATTATGCACAAGTAGTGGTATAATTGGGGTAAATGAAAGGAGAGATTTATATGGATATAACAATTGATGTAGATAATTATAAGTTAAATGTAAGAGCAGCAGGAGTAATGATACATAATGGCAAAATTTTGGTTCATAGAAATATTAATTCTGACCACTATGCATTAATTGGAGGAAGAGTAGAAATAGGAGAAAATTCAGCTGATACAATTAAAAGAGAAATTAAAGAAGAATTAGGAAAAAACATAGAAATAACAGGATATATATCAACAATAGAAAACTTTTTTGAGATGAAAGGTTCAAAATACCATGAAATAATGTTTGTACATAAAATAGAATTTACAAATGAAGATGATAAAAAAATAGAATATACAATGAAAAATATTGAAGGAAAAGATTATTTGCAATATGAATGGATAGAGATAAATAAAATTGATGAGTATCCACTATTGCCAAGAGCTGTAAAAGAAGTTTTAAAAGAAAATAAATTTCCAATACATAAAATAAATAATGATTTGAAATAAAACAGGTGAAATATGAAAGTATTAACTATAAAGCAACCTTGGGCAACATTAATAATGTAGGGTAATAAAAGATTTGAATTTAGAAGTTGGCAAACTAAATATAGAGGAGATTTATTAATACATGCAGGGAAAGGAATAGATAAAGAAGTAATAAAAAGATTATCAAAATATATTCCAAAAGATATGCCAAGTGGAAAAATATTAGGAAAAGTAACATTAGTAGATTGTGTGAAAATGTCACCAGAATTTAAAGAGATGTTAGTAAAAGAGAATAAAGATATATACACAGATAGTTCTTTTAAAGAAAATTATGGTTGGCAGCTAGAAAATGTAGAAGTATTTGATGAGCCAATAGAAGCAAAAGGTAAATTGAGTTTGTGGGAATATGATTTAAAGGAGAAATGAGTTATGAAAAATATATTTATAGAATATCCAAAATGTTCTACTTGTAAAAAAGCAAAGAAGTGGTTAGAAAAAAACAATATTGAATTTATAGATAGAAATATTGTTGAAGAAACACCAACAGTTGAAGAATTAATCGAATGGATACAAAAGAGCGGGAAAGAATTAAAGAAATGGTTTAATACAAGTGGTTTAAAGTATAAAGAATTGAATTTAAAAGATAAATTAGTAACTATGAGTGACAAAGAAAAAATAGAATTATTAGCAAGTGATGGAATGCTTATAAAGAGACCAGTATTAGTATCAGACAAGGGAATATTTACAGGATTTAAGGAAGATAAATGGAATATATTAAAATAGAAGTATAGTAATTACCAATAAAGGTAGTTACTATTTTTTCTGTGATAATCGGTAGACAATACTAAAATGTATGAAGATATAAATAAAAATTATATACCGAAAAATATAAAGACAACCCCCGCCTCTAATTTCTACAAGTTAAAGAAGGGAAACGGCGAGGGGAAGTGCTGAGTATATAGTTAGTGTAAAATTTATGTAGGCAAAAATAAAAAATTTTGTCTACATTTTTCAATTTAATATTGAAAAAACATGGTTAATCCAATAGAATGTAATCGACGAAAACCACATTTGAAAGGATTGATAACCATGTTTGATAAAATTATAACAAGTTATGAAGTGAAATTCAATGATTTAGAGAAAAAAATATTTAAATTTGTATGTTTTTTAGGATGTTTAATAATAAAATTGATGTTAGAGTCTTATGATAGAAAGTTGATGGATGCCAGAGATAAGAAAAAATATAGACATAAAGGATTACGAGAAACATCAGTAAATACCGTAATGGGCGAAATAAAATATAAAAAAAAGGGTAATGTATGAAGTTCAAGAAGAAGGAATTAAAAAAACAATATATTTATTAGATGAAAAATTGAAAATAAGTGTAGAAGGAAAAGTATCAAGTAATTTAGTAGAAAAAGTAGTTGAAACAATACCAATAACAGATTCATATAGAAAAGCAGAAGAAGTAATAGATACAACAACAAATACATCGTTATGCCATGAAAAAATAAGAGAAATCATATTAAAAATTGGAGATAAAATAACAAATAAAGAAAAAGAAGAAAGAAAATTATTTGATAAAAATCAGTTAGTTGCAGGATTAAAAGAAGTAACAGCATTATTTGAAGAAGCAGATGGATTATGGATAAATTTACAAGGAAAAGATAGAAAAGAAAGATTAGAAAAAAATAAAAAGAAAGCAGAGAAAGAAAATAAAGAATTCAATCCAAAGATGAAAATAAAAACAGAGTTAAAGTTGCATGTTATGTATGAAGGATGGAAAAAAGATGACCCAAGACATGGATTAGTAAATAAACAATATATAGCAGGAATAATGAAACCAAAAGAGATGGCGAAATTAAGAGATGCAAGAGTATTTAGTCAATATGATGAAAGTAAAATAAAATTAAGAGTAGTAAATGGAGATGGAGCAAAATGGACAAAAGGAATAACAGTAAAAGAAGGAATATATCAAAAAGATCAATTTCATATAATGCAAGAAATAATAAGAGATGTACCAAAAGAATATAGAAATATTTTTGTAGAATTAATAAATAAAAAGGAGTTTGAAAAAATAAAACCACCAATAGATGGATTAAAATATGAATTAGGAGGAGAATATCAAGGAATAAAGAAATTAAACAGATTAGAAAGTTATTTAAGTAATGATTTAGAAAGATATCAAGATTTAGTAGAAGTACCCGAAGCACCAGAAGGTATAGAATATAGAAATATGGGAACGCAAGAAAGTCAAATATTTAGTAAGTTAAAGAAAAGATTCTGCAGTGGAAGAAAAGCATTTGGAATACATGGAGCAAATGCATTAAGTAAGGTGTGTGTATTAAGCGAAAAAATCAAATTAGAAGATATAGAAACACCAATACCAATAGATACAAGTGTCGAAGATTGGATAAAAGAAATTGAAGAAAATGTAAAAAGAAACAAACAACATAGAGCAAATAGAAAAGAAACAGAAGAAAATAAAAATATAAAAAATGTAATAATAAATTCAAAATTCATGAAAGAAATAATTAAAATGAAAGAGTTTTCAGAGATGAAATGTAGTTTTTAAAAAGAAAAAGGCTATGTTTTATTAAGAGAACCAAAAATAAATAAAGGTTGAAAGCAAAGGCATTTGAGGATTAAAAATAAAAGATAAAAAAATTGCCTACATTAACTTGACACATACAATTTACAAAAATGTAAAAAAGCATATTGCAGATAATAAAAATAAATGATAAAATAATATAAAATTCGACAAAATATTACAAAAGATAAGGGGGTGAGATTATTATATGAAAAAAGAAAAAGGTATATCTTTAATAGCATTGTTGCTTGTAATAGTTATAATTGTTGGTGGTATATTTTTATTTAAAGTTATGTCAGATAAAAAGAAAACAGATAATACAAAAGCAAGTAGCAACCATAGTACAAGTACAAGCATAAACAATAACCCTACTACAAATAATAATGGTAATGCTCCAAGTACAAGCACAAACGATAATTCTAGTAGTGCTACTGGTTTAAGAAAAGAATTTAAAGATGCAATGGATAGTTACGAAGCTGCTATGGACGAATATATTGCATTTATGACAAAATATAATGCTTCTAAAGGAACAAATCCACAATTGATAAGTGCCTATGGAGAATATATGAAAAAATATATAGATGCAACTGATGCTTTTAAGAAATGGGATGGTAAAGAAATGAATAAAGAAGAAGCTAAATATTACGTTGACGTTCAAACAAGAGTTACACAAAAACTTATGAATGCTTCAATAGATATGTCATATCAATAATAATTATATAAAAAACTAATAACTTATAAAAAATAAATGATAGGACGTGATTTTCAATGAAAAGTCAAAAGGGTGTATCTTTAATAGTATTAATAGTTATAATTGTTTTAGCAATATTTGCATTAATTATGATATTTGGTGGAAGTAGTAATAATAAAACTAACACGAAAAGTAAAACATATGGACTTGGCGATACTATAACATTTGATGGTTTAGAATTAACTTTTGATTCAACTTATTCTTTTGATGTAGTAGCATCGACGATTGTTACAGATTACAATGGAGATTATATAAAATTAGGCGTTAACATTAAAAACGTATCTAATGAAAAAAATTCTTTAAGTGTGTTAGATTATCAGTTTTTTGGTTCACAAGGTACTCAGTTAACAGGGGTAGCAGGATACTTTGATGATTCCATTGAGCATTTAGGAGATTTAAAATCAGGTGCGTCAAAAAAATTATATTTCTACATTCCATATGATGGCAATGGAAGTTATAGCATTGATTTTAATAATTTGTCAGTTGAATTTAATGTTACTAAATAAAATTAAATATAAAAAATAAAGCCTTGCAATTTTCACTAGGTTTTATTTTTACACTAACAGCAGAAAACACTGATAAATAGTGTAATATATATCATTTAAAATTATCACATTTTTACCCCATTGAGTTAATATAAGTTAAAATAACTTAATGTATATTTTACTTGAATAGTAGTATTTGCAGTTGTTTTGAAATGGGATATAATAACTCAATTTACCAAAAATTTAACCCGAAGGTCGTAAGTTCGAGTCTTACCCACCCGCAACCACATTTATCAGGAACTTCAAGGTTCCTGATTTTTTTGTAATTATTGATTTAACGGCGGTTTAACGGCGGAATTATTTTTGAGTGACGGAAAAGTGACAAATTTTTGATAAAAAAGTTAAACAAAAATAAAGCAAGACCTTCGGGCTTCCAAAAATGATGATGAAAATAGAAAGCTGAAAGTATTGATATTATTGACTTTTTTATATGTAATGCAGTGCGGGTAGAAAACCCCAAGGTCAAAAACGTGAAACAAAATGTGATAAAAATCGACAAAAAGTTTCACATATTATTTTGGAATAACCCGAAGGCTATTTAATGTGAAATAAAAAAATAGATATAATATACACAGCACAATTAAATACAGCATTAGAAAAAACATACCCTTTAATATATGAATTAACATGTTTACAATGTAAATCAAAAGCTTATTTAATTGTTTACAAAAAAGAAAAAGAATTTAAATCTGTAATTATATATGAAAAAGCAGGAGGATGTTCAAGTAAAAATGCGCCAGAGGGAGTTAAATATTATTTAAATCAAGCATATCAAGCAAGAATAATTGGAGCAGAAAGTGCAAGTATGTCAATGTATAGAGCTGCAATGGATTTTCTGTTATTTGATCAAGGATATACAACAGGAATGTTAGGAAAAAAGATTGAGAATTTAGAAGAAGATATTAATAATAAAAAGGCACCTAAGTGGGCTATAGAAATTGATATAGATTATATGAAAGCTATTAAGGAGATAGGAAATAGTTCGATACATCCTAATGAAGGAGATATAGAGAAGCAAAAGGAAATAGATCAAAAACTTTTGAATATAGTTGACATTATTTTTTCTGAATTGCTTGATAAAATTTATTAACAACCAAATAGAAGTAAAAGAAATTTAGAAATTTTATATGATAAAATGAAGGCATTAAATAAATAGAAGAGAATAGAATCTCTTCTATTTTAGTTTGCACCAGATAAAACTTCATCCATGACATTAGCCACATCTTTAAACTCATCTTCAAAGAAATGTGAGTAAACTCTATCAGTAGTTTGTACACTTGAATGACCAACTTTTCTACTAATAATCTGAGTTTGAATCCCCTTAGAAATCATAAGAGTAACATTAGTATGTCGTAATCCATGAAAAGTAATTCTTTTCAAATTATGTTTTTTAATTTGTGACAAATGATTGACTAACCTACATGGAAAAATCGGAAAATGTAGGGGAAATATAGATTAAATTAAAAAATATGTTATAATGTTAAATATAAATAGTAAATGAAGGAGAAAAAAATGGAAAAAATAATTGTTATTGGAAGTCCTGGTGCCGGAAAAAGTTTATTTTCTAAAAAGTTAAAAAATATTACGAAATTACCATTGTATCACATAGATATGCTATATCATAAAAAAGATGGTACACATATTACAAAAGAAGAGCTAGAAGAAAAATTAAAAGAAATCTTTAAAACGGATAAATGGATTATAGATGGAAATTATCAAAAAACATTAGAATTAAGAATAAATGAATGTGATACTATATTTTTGTTGGATTTTCCAACTCAAGTTTGTCTTGAAGGTGCAAAATCACGAATCGGCCAAAAAAGAGACGATTTGCCTTGGGTAGAAGAGAAACTAGATGAAAATTTTAAACAATGCATTATTAATTTTACTAACGAAAAGTTGCCACAAATTTATAAGTTATTGGATAAATATAAAATGAATCATAGTATATTTATTTTTAAATCTAGAGATGAGGCTGATAATTATATACGTAATATGGAGAAAAAATATGCAAATATATAATTTAAAAAATAAATTAGAATATTTAGATGAAGTTGCAAAATTAGAATATGATGAATGGGCAGACAATAAAGAAGAAAATAGAAAATGTAGAATAGAAAGAAAAAAAGAGAAAATTTATAATGCATTTAATGATGAATCTTTTTGCAAGTTAATTTTAGTAGATAATAATAAGTTGATAGGATTTATATCTATATTTCCAAAAGATTGTGAAGAAGAAAAAGAACTAAAGCCATGGTATGCTACAATGTATGTAAAAAAAGAATATAGAAAAAAAGGATATTCTAGAATATTAAATGATGCCATATTAAAAGAGGCAAAAAATAGAGGATTTACAACAATATATCTAAAAACAGACTTAAAAAATTATTATGAAAAGTTTGGAGCAATTTTTATAAAAAAATTAAAAACAGGTGAAACTTTATACAAATTTGAACTTTAGTGATATTTTACAAATAAAAAAATATATAATATAAAAAAGAGGAGAAAGCTATTTAAAATGAATGATACCGTTATTTATTTAATTAGACATGCTGATACAGTTGAGGAAAATGGGATTAGAAACACAAATGAAAATTCTCAAATGATTAATGAAAAAGAAATATTGTCTATAAAAGGAGAAGAGCAATCTAAGAAATTAAGCGAAAATACAGAATTACAAAATCTTGATGTTATTTGGACAAGCAACTATACAAGAGCAAAAGCTACTGCAAAATATATAGCATATAAAAACAATTTACAATATAACATAGATAAAAGATTGAGTGAAAGAAAACTTGGAAATATGGATGATTTAGCAAAATTTATGAATAATAAAGAAACCAGAGATCCATCTCGTGAACAATTAGCTTTTCCAGAATTTAAAACTCGCGATGGTGAAAGTGCAAATGATACTAATAAAAGGATGAATGAATTTTTTAATGAAATACTTGAGAAATATGAAGGAAAGAGAATAGCTGTTATAGGTCATGGTGGAACAATAAAATTCTATTTGTTAAGTTTTTGCAAAGTAAACGAAAGATTAAATCTTGAATACAAGGAAAAGGAGTTGGCTATAAATTCTCCATGCTTATTGAAAATGACTTTTAGGAAAAATGAATTAGTAAATTTAGAACAAATGAAATTATAAGAACGAAAAATCAGTAATATTTGGAACTTTAATACAATTGTTAGATTTTATTAGAGATTCATATAGCGATTCAGAAGTTTCTGATAAAGACTATTTAAATTTATATTCTAGTGTGGATCTTTTGGTAATTGATGATTTAGTAAAAGAAAAGCCAACAGAATGGGTATTAGAAAAATTATTTTTGATAGTGAATAATAGATAATAATTATTTGCCGATTGTTATAACCACAAATTATAACAGAAATCAATTAAGAGAAAGATTATGTATAAATAAAAATTATAGTATTGTTGATTCAATAATTTCAAGATTATATGAAATGTGTGGCTGTATTGAAATTAAGGATGATGACCATAGAATGAGCGATTCCCTAATTAGGGAATCGCTACAAAATAGTTGAGATAACTGGAGTATAAGCTAAATTAATTTAGATGCGAAATGATTAGTGGCAGATAAAAATGTCACTTTTCTTTTTATATTGTTTTAGAGCAAAAAGAATTAAAATAAGAGAAATGTTTTTAGCAAGATTCCCCTTTGTGCATACAAAGGGGGCTTGATAGTTGGGACAGTCCCAAACCCTTTTATGAAATGGAGATGATAATTTGAAGAAAGATAAAATTATAACAATTAGAGTTAGTGAAAAAGAGAAGAGCGGATTGATTGAGAAAAGCAAAATTGCTAAACTAAGTTTATCAGAATATTTGATTGAACAAGGTTTAGATAAAGAGATAGTTATAGTTGATGGATTAAATGAAGTTGTATCAGAATTTAGAAGGATAGGAAATAATATAAATCAATTAACGTATTTGTCGAATAGTGGAAGGATTTATACTGTGGATTTAAGTGAGGTGAAACAAGAAATAGGAAAGGTATGGAATGTAATTAATGAGTTACAAAATAAGTGGTAAGAAAACACTAGAAATTATAAAAACTTTTCGACAAAATAGTTTAAAATATTGGGATTTTTATTGTTAAAAATTGGATTGTGTGATATAAAATAAATAGGATAATTAGAAATTTTTTGGAGGATAAAATGAATAGTGAAGAAGAGTTACAAGAACTAGAAAAAAAATTATATGCTGCAGCTGATAAAATGAGAGGAGCAGTTCCAGTATCTAGTTATAAATTTATAATATTGGGATTAATATTTTTAAAATATATATCTGATGCATTTGAAGAAAGATATCGCCAATTAGTTGAAAATGGAGATGGAATGGAAGAAGATAGAGATTCATATACAATGGATAATATCTTTTATGTTCCAGCTAAAGCAAGATGGGAATATTTAAATGCACATTCTAAAGATGCAAATATAGGACAATATATAGACGAAGCACTTGATGAAATAGAAAAAGAAAATCCATCATTAAAGGGAGTATTAATAAAAGAGTATAACAGCCCAGATTATAGAAACGTAAATCTTGGAGAATTAATAGATTTATTTACAAATATAAAAATTGGAAGTAAAGAAGCTCAAGATAAAGATATTTTAGGAAGAATATATGAATACTTCTTAGGAGAATTTGCAGCAAAAGAATTACAAAAAGGTGGAGAATTCTATACTCCGGCATGTCTTGTTAGAACAATGGTAGAAATGATAGAGCCATATAAAGGAAGAATATATGATCCATGTTGTGGATCAGGAGGAATGTTTGTACAAAGTACAAAATTTATTGAAAGACATCAAGGGAAAGTACAAGATTTAGCAATATATGGACAAGAAAAGAATCCAACCACATGGAAATTAGCAAAAATGAACTTAGCAATTAGAAGTTTAAATGGTGATATTGGAAAATTTGCAGATGACACATTTCAAAATGATTTACATAAAGGATTAAAAGCCGATTTTATTTTAGCAAATCCACCATTTAATATAAGTGATTGGGGACAAGAAAAATTATTGCAAGACCCAAGATGGAAGTATGGAATACCACCTAAAGGAAATGCCAATATGGCATGGGTAGAACATATGATAGATAAATTATCAATAAATGGTAAAGCAGCAATAATATTAGCAAATGGAGCATTATCTTCTGATACCTCAGGAGAGGGAGAAATAAGAAAAAATATATTAGAAGCAGATCTAGTAGATTGTATTTTAGCAATGCCATCAAATTTATTTTATACAGTTACAATTCCTTGTAGTATTTGGATTATAAATAGAAATAAAAAGCAAACTGAAAAAACATTATTTATTGATGCAAGAGAAATGGGAAATATGGTTACAAGAAAGTTAAGAGAACTTTCTGATGAAGATATTAATAAAATTTCAAGTACATATCATCATTTTATTAATAATGTAAATTACGAAGATATTGCAGGATTTTGCAAAGTAGCTGATATTTCTGAAATAAAAGAAAACAACTATGTCTTAACACCAGGAAGATATGTTGGAACAAAGGAAGTTGAAGACGATGGTATGCCTTTTGAAGAGAAAATGAAAGACTTAACATCAAAATTGACAGAGCAAATGCAAGAGAGTGCAAAACTAGATGAAGAAATAAAAAACAATTTGAAAGCAATAGGATATGAAATATGAGAAAAGTAAATATATTTTTGGATACAAATGTAATAGAAATTCAAAACAAGAAATTATTTGAATTTAAATTTAATAATGTATATGCTAGATTAAAAAAATTTATTACATATAATGGTTATAATAATTTTAAAATAATTATTCCACAAATAGTATTGGATGAAATATATAAACATTATATTGAAGAGTACAAAAATATACAAGAAAAGTTAGATAATTTAGATGATGGGTATAATTCAATAAAATCAGATATTGTAAAAGTTGGATATGACATTAATATTATTAGAAATAGATATTCTAATGTAAAAGAGTACGAGGATTATTTAAAGCCGAATTTCAATAAATATATTTCAAAAGAGAAAGAATATATGGAAGTTTTATCATATCCAAGCAAAGATAAATTTTATCCCATTATAGAAAGAGCTATTCAAAAGAAGAGACCATTCTTTTTTGGAGGAACTAATAACAAAAAATTTAGTGATGCTGGATTTAAAGATGTTGTTATATTAGAAAGTATTAAAGAAAAGATGGAGAAAGAAAATTCTGAATATATAATTGCGACTAATGATAATATATTTAATGGCTTAAATTGGAATGATGAAATAAAAGAAAGAAGAGGTAAAGCTACAAGTGCAAAGAACGATACAGATATTGTTGATTTTATCTGTAAAGAATACAATTTAAGGGATTTATCTGAGTATATAGAGTTTTCAAGAACAGAGTATTTTTCAGAAAAAATTAGTAATGCATTAGGAAAATCAATAGTAAGAATAAAAAATATTAAATTTGAAGAATGCGAAGATAACAACGTTGTTATAATAAAATGTAAACTAGAAGATAGAAAAAATATTAATGTTATTTTAGATGAAACAAAAGAATTTATAAAAGTTACAAATGAAAGTGATGAAATTATATTTCAGTGGTAGAATAATCAAAAAAGGTAGGTATAAAATGCAGTTTAATAAAATTAAATTAAAGGAAATAGCAGATATTAATATGGGACAATCTCCAAGTGGAAGTTCTTACAATAATAATGGAAGAGGGATTCCTTTTTTACAGGGGAATAAAACTTTTAATTTTTTATATCCAACAATTGATACTTGGACAACAGAACCAAAAAAAATTGGGAAAAAAAATTCAGTATTAATGAGTGTAAGAGCTCCGGTAGGGGATTTGAATATAGCTAATAAAGACATATGTATTGGCAGAGGTCTATGTTCAATAGAAATGAAAGATGGTAATAATCAATATTTATATTATTTGCTGAAAAATTCTATAAAAGAAATTAAAATGAAATCTACTGGAACAGTATTTGATTCTATAAATAGAAAAGAATTGGAAAATATAGAGATTCTAGATTTTGATAAATCGCAGCAAAAGAAAATATCAAAAGTATTATTTGATATTGATAAAAAAATAGAATTAAATATTCAGACAAATGATAATTTGTTATATAATGTGGCTTAAGAATTAAACAAATGATAATTTGTTAGAATTGTCTAAACAGTTATTTTTTAAATATTTTAATGATAATAATAAAAATAATTACATTAAAGAATTAACTTTAAAAGAATTTTGTAATATTAAATACGGAAAAGGACTACCAACAAAGAATATATTATCAGAAGGTTATCCAGTGTATGGTGGTAACGGGATTATAGGGTTTTATAAAGAAAAAATGTATGATGAATCGCAAGTTCTTGTTTCATGTAGAGGTGCAGCATCAGGCAAAGTCATATTTACAAAGCCAAACTGCTTTGTTACTAATAATTCATTGATATTAGAATGTGATAGAAAGTATTATTTTTATCTAAAAGAATTATCATTATTAAATCCTTATTATTCGTATACAACCGGTTCTGCACAACCACAAATAACGATTGACAATATTAAAGACATTATTGTTAAAGTTCCAAGTGATGCTATTTTAAAAGAATACAATAACATTGCAAAACAAATACAAAATAAGTATTTTTTAAATATTTCTCAAAATGAAACATTAGAGCAATTAAGAGATACACTACTACCAAAACTTATGAGTGGAGAAATAGACTTAGATAAAATAGAAATATAATCATACAAATTACTATTTGTTTAACTAATTTACATAAAATGATATAATATTCTTTAGAGGAGGAATATTATATGATTAAAACAGACATAATTATTAACATTACAAATGATATGGCACTTGTATTAACTCAATATCAATTAGAAAAATTAAAAGAAACACTTGAGAATAATTTAAAAAAAGTTGAAATAAATATTTTAACTGATGAAAAAGAAAAACAACAGATAAAAGAAACCAATGATAATTATATAAATATTTTTCTTTCTGCAAAAGAAGTAGAGGGTTGTTCAACTAGAACTTTAAAATACTACAGAGAAATCATCGAGAAATTAATAAATACAATAGATAAGCCAATTAAAGAGATTCAAACAGAAGAAATCAGGAAATATTTAGCAGATTACAAAGAAAATACAAAATGTAATGCAGTAACTATTGATAATTTAAGAAGAGTTTTATCTAGTTTTTTTGCTTGGTTAGAGGATGAAGACTATATTATAAAGAGTCCCGTTAGAAGAATACATAAGGTAAAAACACCAACAATAATAAAAGAAACTTTAACAGATGAAAATCTTGAAAAATTACGAGATACAAGTAATTGTATTAGAGATTTAGTATTAATTGAATTATTATATTCAACGGGAATAAGAGTTGGAGAATTAATAAAATTGAATATTTCAGATATTAATTTTGAAGATCGATCTTGTAAAGCATTTGGAAAAGGAAATAAGCAAAGAGAAGTATATTTTGATGCAAGAACAAAAATACATCTAAAACAATACATAAACACTCGACAAGATGAGAATGAAGCATTATTTGTTTCGAAAAATAAGCCGTACCAAAGACTATCAATTGCTGGAATTGAATTGATAGTTAGAAAAATAGGATTAGAAACAGAAATAAATAAAGTTCATCCACATAAATTTAGAAGAACACTAGCAACAATGGCAATTGATAAAGGTATGCCAATAGAACAAGTACAAAAATTATTAGGACATGTAAAAATAGAGACAACTATGCATTATGCAATGGTAAATCAAAATAATGTGAAAATATCACATAGAAAGTATATAGGATAGGAGAAAGTTTTATGAAATTAAAAGATATAGGTAAAATTGTAACTGGAAAAACTCCATCAACTAAACAACTTGAAAATTTTTCAGAACTAGCTGATAAGTATTTGTTTGTTACTCCAAGGGATATGAAAGATAATTGCAAATATATAGAGAGCACGGAACGATATTTAACATCTTTTGTAGAAGATAAATTTAAATCACAAATAATTAAAAAAGATAGTGTATGTATCAGTTGTATAGGCTCTGATATGGGAAAGGTATATATGATTAATAGACCAGGAATTACAAATCAGCAAATCAATTCTATAACAGATATTAAAGATATATGCAATCCTCACTATTTATATTATTATTTTAGTGATAAAAAAGAATATTTAAAAGGAATCGCTGGCGGATCAACAATGCCAATACTTAATAAATCAACTTTTGAAAATATAGAAATAGATTTACCAGCTAGAAATATTCAAGATAAAATTGTAAAAATATTAAATAATATAGATAATAAAATTGGATTAAATAATAAAACAAATGATAATTTGTACAAGATTTTAGAACAATATATTAAGGAACATTATTATAATAATGAATTTGTGCGAAATGGGAATGTTAATGATATAGGAAAAATTCAAGGTGGTTACGCATTTAAAGGTAAAGATTTACTAAATGAGACTACAAACAACAAAATTTTAAAAATAAAAAACATAAGTGCAAGCGGAGTTGATATAGATAATACTCAATGTGTATATGATGAAGTGGCTGACAAAGTAGACAAAAAGTTTTTACTATTAAGAGGTAATGTAATTATAGCAATGACAGGGGCTGAATTAGGAAAAACAGGATATTTATATGGACAAGATTATAGATATTTCTTAAATCAACGTGTTGGTGTTATAAGAGGAAATGATAAATATAGTGAATTATATTTAAATTGTTTATTTCTATTAGAGGATATGCAAAATACGCTAAATTCAAAAGGATATGGTAGTGCTCAACCTAATATTAGCACATCAGATATTGAAAATATTGAAATTCCAATTCCTAAAGAAGATGAATTAGAGACATTTTATGAAAAATGTAATCCAATTTATAGCAAAATGATTTTAAATAGTGAACAAAATCAATCATTAACACAGTTAAGAGATGCATTACTACCAAAACTTATGAGTGGAGAAATAGACTTAGATAAAATAGAAATATAATCATACAAATTACTATTTGTATGATTAAAAATGGACAAATAAGCAGTATATAATAATGAAAAACTGAAAAAAGTATAAATATAGTAATAAAATAATATAATTTAGGGGGCAAATTATGTTTGATGAAGCAACACTAGAAAAAATAACAATGGAATTATTAACAAACTTAGGATATGAAACATTAAATGGATATGAATTAGAAAGAGAAAATTATTCAAATGTAATACTAGATGATGACTTAGAAAGAGCGATAACAAAATTAAATAAAAATATTACAAATGAAGATATTAAAGAAGTTATCCGTTTAATAAAGAATTTGGACAATAATAATACAATATTAAACAATAAACAATTTACACAGTATTTATTAGAAGGAATAAAAGTTCCAATTCAAGAAGATGGAACAACTAGATACAAAACAATAAAAGTAATTGATTTTAATAATATAGAAATAAATACATTTAAAGCAATTAATCAATATACAATTATTGAAGAAAGTGAAAAACGTCCTGATATAATTGTGTTTATTAATGGAATGCCCCTAGTAGTTATTGAATTAAAAAGCACAACGAGAGAAGAAGTAAAATTAGAAGATGGATATAACCAGTTAAAAGGATATCAAAATGTACATATTCCAACATTATTTTATTATAATCAATTTTTAATAGTGAGTGATGGTGTACAAGCAAGAGCAGGAACTATAACAAGTCCATGGAGTAGATTTTCAGAATGGAAAAAGATTGAAGATACAGATGTTGTAAAAGAAAATATGGCAACACATAATACATTATTTAATGGAATGATGAGAAAAGACAGAATAATGGACATTATAAATAACTTTATAATGTGGAGTGGAGATAATAAAATTTTAGCAGCATATCATCAATATTTTGGTGTAAAAAAAGCAATTAAAAGCACAGAAAAAGCTTATAACGAAAGAACAGGAAAAGCAGGAATATTATGGCATACACAAGGATCAGGTAAAAGTTTTTCTATGGTGTTCTATTCAGCAAATATGATAAAAATATTAAAAAATCCAAGTATTGTTGTAGTTACAGATAGAAATGATTTAGATGATCAATTATTCAATACATTTTCACAGTGTTCAGAATTTCTAAAACAAAAACCAGTGCAAATTGAGAGTAGGACAGATTTAAATGAGAAGCTTGATAATAGAATATCAGGAGGAATATTTTTTACAACATTACAAAAATTTGAAGAAGAAACAGGAGTATTTAGTAAAAGAGATGATATTTTAGTTTTAGTTGATGAAGCACATAGAAGTCATTACGGCATAGATGCTACAATGAAATTTGATAAAGAAAAAATGATAGCATATAAAAAATACGGAACTGCAAAATATTTACATACAGCATTTCCAAATGCTACTTATATTGGATTTACAGGTACCCCAGTCGAAACAAAAGATAAGTCAACATCAGAAATTTTCGGAAATGTAATAGATACATATGATATGACTCAAGCAATTCTCGATGGCGCAACAGTACCGATTATGTATGAAGCAAGGATGGCAAGAGTTGGATTAAACCAAAAGATATTAGATGAGATAGACGATTATTACACATATCTTGAAAAGGATGAAGGTGTAGATGAAGAAACATTAAATGAATCTAAAAAAGAAATGGCAAAAATGCAAGAAATTATTGAAGATCCAGATAGATTAGAACTTATAGTAAAAGATATTATAAAAAATTATAGTGATATTGAAAATACAGTTGCAAATAAAGCAATGGTTGTTGCTTACTCAAGAAGAACAGCATATACAATGTATAAAAAATTTTTAGAATTAAAGCCAGAATGGAAAAATAAAATACATATGGTAATAACATCAAATAATAAAGATGATGAAGAAATGCAAAAAGCAATTGGCTCTTCAAAAGATAAACATCAACTTGAAAAAGACTTTAAAGATTATAATTCGGAATTCAAAATTGCAATTGTTGTGGATATGTGGCTTACTGGATTTGATGTACCATCACTAGGGACAATGTATGTAGACAAGCCAATGAAAGCACATAACTTAATGCAAGCAATAGCAAGAGTAAATAGAGTATTTAAAGACAAACAGGGAGGACTAATTGTAGATTATATTGGATTAAAAAGATGGTTAATAGATGCATTAAAGACTTATACAAAACGTGATCAAGGAAACGTAGTAGACAATACGGAAATTGTTAAAGTTTTAATGGACAAAATCGAATTAATAAGAAATATATTTCATGGATTTATATATAGCCATTTTGCTACAACAACAGATAGTGATAAGTATGAAATAATTATGGCAGGAGCAGATTGGGTTTTAAAAGATGAAAAGACTAAGAAAGAATTTTTAAAATATAGTTATGATTGTAAAAATTTATATTCATTATGTGCAGGAGAACTAACACAAGAAATAAAGGATGAAATATTATTTTTTATTTCAGTTAGATCATTTATAAAAAAGTTAAGCAATAGTGGAAATACAATAGATAGCAAAGAAATTAACGAACATGTTGGAAAAATGCTTGAAAGAGCAATCCAAGATGATGAAATGTTACAAATTGGAAAAGTACAAAATAGTAATAGAATAATGCTTCTAAGTGATGAATTGATGAATAAAATAGCAAAAATGCAAAAAAAGAACATTGCAGTAGAAATCTTGAATCAGGCATTAAAAGATTATGTTGAAAAAGTGGGAATACAAAATATTGTTATGCAAGAAAAATTCTCTACAAAATTTCAAAAAATAGCAACAGCATACAATGAAAGAACAAGTGTAGAAGATATAGAAAAAATAATACAAGAAATGATAAATCTAAAAAACGAAATTGAAAAAGAACTAGCAGCAGGAAATGAATATAATTTATCAGTTGAAGAAAAAGCCTTTTTTGATGCATTAGGCAATGATCCTCAGGTTAAAGAATTGATGAAAGATGAAACTTTAGTAAAAATAGCAAAAGAATTAGTAGATACAATAAATTCAAATATGACAATAGATTGGGATATTAGAAAAGATGCTAGAGCTAGAATGAGATATGAAATAAAAAAACTATTAATAAAATATGATTATCCACCAGTTAAAAGAGATTCAGCAGTTCAATTAGTTATTAGACAAGCAGAATTACAATGCAAAGGAATGATTGAAGAAAACTAATATATAAAAGGGGATTAATGCAAATGAATGAAAAAATCACAGAACAATTTATTGTAGACAAAATCATAGAATTTATGATAAATAAAGAAAATGGTAATTGGCATGAAGAAAAAGTAAAAAAGAGTGAATTACATCAACATGGTGTTGATATAAAATTAGTTGGTGGTAAAAGAAATAGTGAATATTTTTATATTGAGTGTAAAGGCAAATCCTATGCAAAATCTGCTAAGTCAATCAATAGAGAGGGATGGCTAAATGCTTTAGGGCAAATAATAACAAGAATGGATGTAAAAAGATATTCTATGTCCAAAACAGATGGAAAAATATCAGGAATAAATCATGCATATAAATATGGATTAGGACTATATTGGGAATCAGCACAAGTTGCATTAAGAAGAATACCAAAGGAAATAGCAGAAATTTTGTGTTTACATATCTTTTCAGTAAATGATAAGGGAGAAGTTAAGTATTTTACTCCAAGTAGATTTGGAAAAGACTACTCTAATGAAGAATTCTAAAAGAAGGTGAGAATTATGATATACATTACAGGCGATACACATAGTGATTTTCAACGATTTACCGAAGAAAAATTTCCAATACAATCAGAAATGACGGAAGATGATTATGTAATAATATGTGGAGATTTTGGTGGAGTATGGACATTTGAAGAAGAGAGTAGCAGAGAAAAAGAGCTACTAGATTGGTTAGACAATAAAAATTTTACCACATTGTTTGTAGATGGAAATTATGAAAATTATACAAGATTATATAATCATCCAATTGAAGAATGGAAAGGTGGAAAAGTACACAAGATAAGAGATTTAGTATTACACTTAATGAGAGGAGAAATTTTTGATATTGATAATAAAAAAATATTTGCTTTTGGTGGTGCTAAATCGCATGATATTCAAGATGGAATATTGAATTTAGATGAAGAAGAAAAAATATATGAGTATCGTAAAAGAGGAGCATATTTTAGAATTAGAGATTTTTCATGGTGGGATTTAGAGCTTCCCACAAAGCAAGAAATGGAAAATGGAATAAAAAATCTAGAAAAAATAAATTACAAAGTAGATTACATCATATCTCATTGTTGCCCAACAAATGTACAAGCATTAATAAATTCAACATATAAAAGAGATGTTTTAACTGACTATTTACAGCAGATTTCAGAAAAATGCACATTTAAAAGATGGTATTTTGGACATTATCATGATTATAAGCAAGTAAATTCACAGTTTACTTTATTATATGAAAATATTGTACCATTAGAATATGAAAGTATATTTGAATAAATATTGAATTTTTATTTGATTACAAAATAAAATCCGATATTATATTACATAATTAGATGACTTTTAAAAATATGATATAATTATATTGCTAAAAATAAAAAAGGAGGGGATGTTATGCCAAATATTTCTACAGGAATTAATTTAGATTCTAATTTTTTAAACTTAAAAGCTATAGAAATAAAAGAAGTACGACCAGAAATTGAGAAATTATTAGTAGATAGTGAAAAAATAATGTGTGCATTTAAAACTATTAGAGATCAGGTTATATTTACTAATAATAGAATTTTTGTTGTGAATGTAAAGGGAGTCACAGGTAAAAAAATTGCATATTTTTCATATCCGTATTCAAAAATACAGTATTATGGAATAGAAACAGCGGGTTTTATGGATATAGATAGCGAACTAATCCTTACATTTAGTAATGGACATATATTACAATTTGATTTTAAATCAAATGTTGATATAAGAATGATAAATTCGCTTATATCTAAATATGTGTTATAAAATACGAATAATAACGAAACGTTATGCAGAAGTTTGAATTATTTGTATATAGACAGATAAAACTTCGATACATAATCAAGTAAAAAATAATAGGGAATATCAATAAAATTTGAGAAAAAATCTCAAAAACATTGATATTTCCTTTATTTTTATTACTTTTAAAAAAAATTACATAGGAGCCATTTGAAAAAACTACTGAAAAATCAAAAGTTTTTTCATAATTTTGAAAGAACTTGACTATAATAATAAAAGATAGTATAATTATTATAGTTAGGAGGAGATTTATGGAAATAATAAGTAGAGAAAATTATTTATCTATATTAAAAAATTTCAAAGATCAACAAATAATAAAAGTTATCACAGGAATAAGAAGATGTGGGAAATCAACATTACTTGAAATTTTTCAAGATTACTTAAAAGAAAATGGAGTAGAAGCAAAGCAAATAATATCAATAAATTTTGAAAACGCAGATTATGAGGAATTACAAGACAGAAAAAAATTATATGAATATATAAAAGAAAGATTAGTAAAAGGAAAAAAGACATACGTTTTTCTAGATGAAATTCAAAATGTAAACGAATTTGAAAAAACAGTAGATAGTTTATTTATAAATAAAGATGTAGACTTATATATAACAGGTTCAAATGCATATTTATTATCTTCAGAATTAGCAACATTGCTTACAGGAAGATATATAGAAATAAAAATGTTACCATTATCGTTTAAAGAATATTTATCAAGCTTTGAAGATAAAACAGACTTGTCAAGAAAATTTAGAGATTATCTAAGATATAGTTCATTTCCTCAAGCAGCCCAATTATATAAAATAAACCCAGAAAATATAAATTTATTTTTAGATGGAATATATAATACTATTTTATTTAAAGATGTAATGCAAAGAAAGGGAATAACAGATAAGAATGTCTTAGAAAGAGTTACAAAATATTTGTATGACAACATAGGAAATAGAACAAGTATGAAAAGCATAAGTGATAATATTGAAGGAATAGATAAAAATCCATCATATAATACAATTTCAAACTATGTAGATGCATTAATAGATAGCTATTTAGTATTTAAAGCCAACAGATATGATATTAAAAGAAAAGAGTTTTTAAAAACTCAAGAAAAATATTATGTAATAGATATAGGATTAAGATATTATATGTTAGGACAAGGCTCTGGTCGAGATATGGGGCATATATTAGAAAATGTTGTGTATCTTGAATTGTTGAGACGAGGATATGAAGTATATATAGGAAAATATGATGATTTAGAAGTTGATTTCGTAGCAAGAAAGCCAGAAAATACTATATATTATCAAGTTGCATTAACAACTAGAGGAGAAAATGAAGGAGATAATAAAATTTTAGATAGAGAATTAACTCCATTGAGGAAAATAAATGATAATTATCCTAAATACATTTTGACATTAGATGATGATTTAGATGCAGACTTTGATGGAATAAAGAAGATAAATGTATTGGATTGGTTAATTGATGAAAAAAATAATTAATTTAAAAAACAAAATAATAATGAAATTGTTTGGCTCTATTGACATAGAGCCTTTAATTTATATAATTATTGTATAAAATATAAGAAAGGTGAGAGATATAAAAGGTGTATAAGTTAGTAAAAGTATTAGGGCATATAGTAACATATGAAGTATAGAATATACAATTTTATATGTTATTTATGCTTTTATTATATTTGGTATATTAATAGTTTTAAAAATAATTGGAATTATTCCTTTTGCAAGTAATTTTGATGAAAATTTATTTGATTTTATTACACAATATTTTAATAATTTAATTTCGACAAATTTTGCATAGATAATGTGGTAATTTTATAGGTGGGGATTACAATGGCAAAATTAAATATTTATAATCAAGAGCATGGGTAGATAAAGAATCTGGATTAGTAATGAGAACTATGAATGGTACATGGATAACAGAAAGATTTTATGAGTTTGATGTAATAAAAGATGAGGATATTCAAAAGCCTGATATATCTGACTGCAGAATACGTGAGGAAAATTAATTTTTTGACTAAAAGATAACAACATGTTATAATATTAAAGGCGTGTAATAATAATTTTGAGGAGGAAAGTATATGCTGTACATGTCAACAAAAAAACTAGAAGAAAGGTTACAGTTCTATCGGGATTCGATAATAAAAACAGAGAAAATCATGACGGAACTCAAACGTCAGCGAAAGGAATTGGAGAAATTGATTTGCCAGAATAGAATAGATTCGAAAAATCTATTAAATGACTGGAAGAAGTTAGAAACTCCTGTGTATGAAACGCAGCTGAAGATTCAAGAGAACCTTAGAAAGAATCGCAAAGATTTCATAAAGCTTACTTGTAAAAGTAAGGCATTGAAGGATTTGCAAAAAAGAATGCAATATTTGCATGCTGACTTCATTAAAGAGGCATACAATACAAAGACATATTATGAAGCAGTTAGAAAAAAGTAGCTTCCTCAAGATATCTACCTAGCATAATTGTTAGGTAGATATTAATTTTATGTTGATAAAATTATGTAGTTATGATAAAGTATAAAATAGTAAAGAGGTGATTTTGTGATTGATTTGGAAGAAAATGCTAAAAAAATTAATACTTTAAAAGAGAAATTACAAGAAATAGGTGATTCACTTTGACATTGATTTATTGGAAAAAGAGCTTAAAGGATTAGAAGAAAAAACCTTGGAAAATAACTTCTGGGATGACTCTGCGAAATCTAGTAAAGTTCTGAAGAAAATAAATTTTATAAAGTCAAAAGTAGAAGATTACAAGAAGATAAAAATAGAATTAGAAGATTTAGTAGATTATAATAACTTATTGATAGAAGAAGAGTATTCTGATGATGAAGCTATTGAAATCTTAAAAATGACAAACGAAATAGAAAAGAAATTAAAAAAGCTAGAAATAAATACTCTATTATCAGGAAAATATGATCAGAATAATGCTATAGTTACATTACATCCTGGAGCTGGAGGAACTGAAGCACAAGACTGGGTACAGATGCTATACAGAATGTATTTAAGATGGGCAAATCAAAATAGTTATGACATAAAGGAACTAGATAGATTAGATGGGGAAGAGGCAGGAATAAAAAGTGTAACATTTCTAGTAATTGGTGAATATGCATATGGATATTTAAAAGGTGAAATGGGAGTACATAGACTAGTAAGGATATCTCCTTTTGACGCTGGAGGAAGAAGGCATACATCCTTTGCTTCTGTGGAAGTATTGCCAGAAATAACGGAAGATATAGAAATAGATATTAACCCAGAAGATTTACGAATTGATACTTATCGTGCTTCAGGTGCTGGAGGACAGCATATAAACAAAACTTCATCTGCTGTAAGAATAACACATTTGCCAACCAATATAGTAGTTGCTTGTCAATCTGAGCGTTCTCAAATTCAAAACAGAGAAACGGCCATGAAAATGCTGAAATCAAAGTTATTGGATTTAAAAGAAAAAGAGCATAAAGATAAAATAGAAGATTTAAAAGGTTCTCAAATGGATATAGCGTGGGGAAGCCAAATTCGTTCATATGTTTTTTGTCCATATACGCTTGTAAAAGACCATAGAACTGGTTATGAAACAGGCAATGTGCAGGCAGTTATGGATGGAGATATAAATGATTTTATAGATAGTTATTTAAAGCAAAAATAAGACTGGAATTAGCTTCCAATCTTATTTTTAATCTTTACGTTTTCCAAATATAGATAAAATGCGTATAAAAATATTTATAAAATCAAGGTATAATTCCATTGCACCATAAACATAAATTTTATTCTGGTCAATACATTCTACATGCTGAAGTTCTTTAATTTTATTTATATCATACATTGTTATAGCAAAGAATAAAATTAATATAACCCAGTCTAAAATAATATCAAGTAGAGAATTGCCTAAAAATATATTCACGATACTAACAATTAAACAAACAAAAAGCAAGGGCATTAAGTAATTAGACCAATTACTTAAATCTTTTTTTGATTTATATCCCATATAAGCAAATATTCCAAAAAGTGCTGCAGCTGCTACGAATAAGTAAATTATAGAATTTAACTCAAAAGCAGCAAATATTAAAGAAAACGAAACACCATTAATAAATGCATATACAAAATATAAAATAGTTACTACAGATGCTGGCAGCTTTTTAAACAATAAACTAAATAAAATCACTACCAAAAACTCAACTAATACCATTACCTCAAGCATATTAGTTGTCAATAATTTTACAATTCTTCCTGATGAGTATAAGTAAATTGCTACTAAAGCTGTTCCAAGCAATCCTAAAAACATCAAGAAAAAAGTCTTTCCTAAAATTTTATTCTGGTTTGTTTCTACTATAGGTTCTTGCATTTTTACCTCCTTTTTATTAAATATTAATAATTATTATAGCTATAAATATATAAAAAATCAATAAATTTGAAAAAGAAATATACTGTTCTAAAAAAGACAAGACTAGCATATAATGAAATATATGATTTTTCAGAAAGGATGAAAATAATATGGACGATAGGAATGGATTAACACAAAATAATAATATTATCCAAAATGTAATATTGGAAAGTCGAGAAAAATTAACAATTACAGGAGTGCTAGATGTTTTAAGCTTTGATGACCAAATTGTAATAGTAGAAACACAATTAGGCCTTTTGACTGTAAAAGGCGAAGACCTAAGGATAAATAAATTAAGTATAGATAGTTCGGAAATAATAATAGAAGGAGAAATATATAATTTAGGATATAGTGAAGGCGATTTAGCAAAGAAAAGTACTAGTATCTTAGGAAAAATATTTAAATAAGGATATACTGTATTATGAATTCTGATAGTGTAAAACAATTAAATTTGTTTTTAATATTTTTTGCCAGTGGCATAATTATAGGAATTTTTTTTGATATATTTAGAATAATAAGGAGATCCTTTAAAATAAATGATTTTCATACATTTTTAGAGGATATTTTATTTGGCATAATAACAGAGATTTTCTTAATATTTATTATATTTGTTTATAACAATCGGTAATATACGATTGTATATGTTTTGTGCTCTTACATTGGGAATAATAGCATATTTATTAAGCATTAGCAAATATTTCATCAAGATTAATGTAAAACTTATAAAAATGCTAAAATTTGTATTAAGTAAAGTATTGTATGTATGCGCATTACCGTTTATTTATTTACTTAAAGGTATAAAGAAATTATTAAACAAACCATTAATGCTATTAGTTATTAACCTTAAAAAAATGAAGAAAAATATAAAACCAAGTAAAAAAAATAAAAAAATTTTTCTTAAAAGAAAGGATTTTAGTACATAATGTAGAATAATATAATATAGTTGATTAAATTATAAAAATGGAGATATTACATATGAAAAAATTATACAAAAAAATATTTATTGGTATGATTATGTTGTATTTTGTAGTAACTTTAATATCACAACAAAAAACATTAAATACATATAAAAAAACTGAAGATGATTATTCAAAAAAGATTCAAACAGCTAACGAAACAAAAGAAAAGCTGTTAGCTACTAAAGAGAGTGTATCTTCTATTGATTACATAGAAGAAGTAGCTAGAGAAAAATTAGACATGTACTTACCTAACGAAAGAATATACGTAGATGTAGATAAATAAAAGAGAAAATATTATTATTTTCTCTCTTTTCTTAAATTTTGTTCATTTAAATTTCAACAATTTTTTCAATAAATTATTTTAAATTACTTATAAAATCTAAAAAATCCCAACAAAAAATAAATATAATTTTTTAATATATGAATGGAGGAAAATATGAATTTTACAGATTGCACATTAGTCGAATTAAGGCAATTAGCCAAAGAAAAAGGGATACAAAATGTATCAAAATTAAAAAAAGATGAATTAATAAAAGCATTAACTAGTGAAACATTATCTACAGAGGAATCAAGCACTAATAATAATGATTCTGGATATAAATTAACCAATGAGGGAGATGAAATTGTTGAAGGAATTTTAGAAGTTCTTCCTGATGGATATGGTTTTTTAAGAGGCGAAAACTATTTGTCAACTCCAAAAGATGTTTATATATCTCCTGTTCAAATAAGAAGATTTAGATTAGATAAGGGAGATAAGATTAAAGGTATAGCTAGAAAACCAGGAGATGGTGAGAAATTTCCTGCTTTAATATATGTAGGTGAAGTAAATGGGGAAGCTCCAGAAAAGGCTTATAGAAGAACAAAATTTGATGACTTAATTCCAATATATCCTGAAGAAAAAATAAAATTAGAAACTATTCCTGAAGAGTACTCGATGCGTATAATTGATTTAATTTGCCCAATTGGAAAAGGCCAAAGAGGTATGATTGTAGCTCCACCCAAAGTAGGTAAAACTACACTATTAAAGAAAATTGCTAAAAGTATATCTAGCAACAATCCAGAAATAGAATTAATTGTCTTATTAATAGATGAAAGACCAGAAGAAGTTACCGATATGAAAAGATCTATCAATGGAGATGTAATATATTCTACATTTGATGAGTTACCAGAACACCATGTAAAAGTTGCTGAGATGGTGTTGGAAAGAGCAAAAAGATTAGTAGAGCAGGGAAAAGATGTAGTAATTTTGTTGGATAGTATAACAAGGCTCGCACGTGCCTATAATTTAGTTGTACCTTCATCAGGTAAAACATTATCTGGAGGATTTGATCCTAGTGCATTACATAAACCTAAAAAATTCTTTGGAGCTGCAAGAAATATAGAAAATGGTGGTAGCCTTACAATTTTAGCAACAGCTTTAATTGAAACAGGAAGTAGAATGGATGATGTAATATTCGAAGAATTTAAAGGAACTGGAAATATGGAAGTTCATTTGGATAGATCTCTTTCAGAAAAAAGAATTTTCCCAGCAATTAATATTAATAAATCAGGCACAAGAAGAGAAGAAAAATTGCTTACACCAGAAGAATTGAAAACTGTATTTAGCTTAAGGAAAGCACTATCAAGTAATCCAGTTTCAGAAGTAACAGAGCAACTAATAAACTTAATGCTAGCAACAAAAAACAATGATGAATTTATACAAAAAATAAAGGGACACATATATGGTAAATAAAATGAAATTAAATGAAAGCCCATTTGAAAGAATAAAAAATGGAACAAAAACAATTGAATTTAGATTATATGATGAAAAAAGACAACAAATAAAAATTGGAGACCAGATAGAATTTTCAAAATTACCAGATTTGCAAGAAAAGTTGTTAGTTGATGTTACTGAATTATATAGAGAAGATACTTTTGAAAACTTATTTAGAAATATATACCTAGATGAAGAAGAAATAATAAGAAAAACAAAATCTATGTATCAGTATTATTCGCCAGAAAAAGAGAAAGAATATGGAGTTTTAGGCATTAAAATCAAAATTAATGTAGATAGTTTAAAAAATAATATTGAAAAATTTGTTCCATATAATGAACAAGAAGAAGTTGATAAGAAAATAATGCTAAATTATATTAAAGATTTTGATGATGTATTAACTAGACAAAACGAATATGGGCATTTTACTAGTTCAGCATTTGTCCTCAATAAAGACAGATCAAAAATTCTAATGGCATATCATAGAATATATAATTCTTGGGCATGGGTAGGAGGACATAGTGATGGAGATAATGATCTTTTATATGTTGCTATGAAAGAAGCGAAAGAAGAAACAGGAATAAAAAATGTTGTTCCAATTTCTAAAGATATTTATTCGCTAGAAGTAATTAATGTAAATGGCCATGAAAAAAGAGGAAGATATGTAGGTTCACATGTTCATCTTAATGTTACATATTTATTAGAAGCTGATGAAAATGAAGAAATACATATAAAAGAGGATGAAAACAGTGGTGTAAGGTGGATAACAATTAATAAAATATTGGAGTCATCATCTGAACTATGGGTACGAGATAGAGTTTATGCAAAGATAATTGATAAAATGAAAAGGGATGGAATTATTAAGAATATCCAATAATAATTTGTGCAGTAAGTTGTCGCTGAGGTTGAATAAAGAAGATTATAAAAAATGTTTAGAATTATAATAAGGAGTATATTGTAAATGCCTGTAGAGAAATTTTTATAAAAGAGTATTGACAAAATAAAATACTTAGTATATATATTAGCTATGATAGATTGTTAGGTAGCATAGTGCTACTAATTTATAATGAGTATAAAACATTGCACAAAATCAAAGTAATCGTGCATTCAGATTTGAAAAAAGACAATAAACATTACGCAAAATGAAACTAATCGTGCGTTCAGATATAGTTTTTAAATCAAAAATTTTTAATTCTTAAATATAAATCCAATAACAAATTTACACATTTGAATTATCTAAAAATAGTATTTATTATATTACTATAAAAGATAAATGGAGTGTGATTTTTTATGTTTAAAACCTTTAAAAGAAATATTAAATTAGATAATTTTGAGGTGCGAGTAATTATTAATTCGTTAAATGAAAAAAGAACAAAGCTAATAGAATTAGGTGAAGAAACAGACATAATTGATGATATTATTCTTAAATACCTAGATGTTCTTGAGAAGTTATAATAATGATTAAATCTTGGTTAGTATTTATATACTAGCTCTTTTTGTTATGCCTCTTAATTGAGAGGAGAAATATAAATGAATATAAAAAAATTAGAAACAAAACTACAAACAATATTAGAGGATGACTCTTTTGAAATAGATGAAAAGAATATAAATGAGAAAATAGGAAAAGAACTAGAAAAATTAATTGTTAAGTCAGCAGTATTTAATGATGCAATAAATAATGTTGAATGCATTAAAGATGAATATGCAGGAGAATTTTCTACTTCTAAAAATACAAGCTTATTTGTTTTAGGAATGAATAATGTAATAAGTTTACTTGATAGAGAATGTTTTGATGATAAGGATAAATTTCTTGTTATGATTGAAGAAATATTTACAAATCAAGATTTATACGATTCTATAAAGAAAGAAATACCTGTTGTTATAGATATAGTTGATAAATTAAATTCAGTAGATTGCATATTTGATTTAGATGATATAAATGATTGGTTTAATGATGATTTAGATGCAATAGGAACGGATGATATAGAAGATATTACAATATACGAATACCTTAATAAAGCATTTGAAGATTTTAATAATTTATTTGTACCAGAAGATGATAAAAAATTGGTAACAAATAGAAAAGAGGTCGAGGATGATGAAGGAACAGGAAGCAATTAATTATTTAGAGAATTTGGAATCAGGAAATTATGTAACAATTAATATTCCTCTTTTTAAAGATGAAAATATACCTGTAACTGCAATGTATCTTGGAAAAGATACTCAAGGTAGATATAATTTTGCTGATACAGGTAAATTTGTTTTTACAAAAGAATTTATTGAAAGAGGTAAAATAACCTTAGATAAAGAATATGATGGTGACAAAGCATTTGAAATATATGAGAAACTTCAAAAGGATATTCATAAAGAGAAGAAGAAAAAAGATAGAGAAAGATAAAGAGTTGATATATAATCAGCTCTTTTTTCATTTGGGAGGTAAACATGGAAAAAATTAAAAATGTTATATATCTTCCTAAAAGTATAAATAGAGAAATAACTTTTATGCTACACAATTATAAAAATATGGATAAATTAATTGATAGCAGAAAAGATGATTTGATAGATAAGATTAAAGTCACAAATGTAGCTTATTTAAAAGCAATTAATAGAGCAAATAATACTTTGGAAGATATGATAATTCGTTTTGAAAAAGATGAAATTATAAATAAATACAAAAGATGGAGACAACTAATCAATTCATTTATAAATGAACTTTATAATGAAAATGATATAGTTGGTTATTACATTATAAAATACAAATATTTAGATAAAAGAGATGAAGAATTTATATGTGAACACATGAATTTAACAAAAGAAGATTTCAAGTTTGAAGATATAAGACTTAAATGTTCACTTTATATAAAGGCTAAGAATATAGGTCTGATTAAGGAGGTGGATTAAGATGTCTGATTGTAAGGTTATAGCAATTGCTAATCAAAAAGGTGGAGTTGGTAAAACTACAACAACATTTAACTTAGGTGTTGCACTGAAAAATCAAGGCAAAAAAGTTTTAGTTGTAGATGCTGATCCACAGGGAGACTTAACTACATATATGGGATATAATGAAAGTGAATTAAAAACTACATTAGCTCAACTAATGGAATCAGTAATTTATGATTCACAACTTGATACAAGACAAGCGATTTTAAAGAATAATGAAGGTATAGACTTAATACCTTCAGATTTAGACCTTTCAGCAACAGAAGCAATGCTCGTAAATGCAATGAGTAGAGAAATAACAATTAGAACGATTTTGAGTGATGTAAAAAAAGATTATGATTATATTTTAATTGATTGTATGCCTTCTCTTGGAATGCTAACTATTAATGCTCTAGCTTGTAGTGATAAAGTTATTATTCCAGTACAAGACCACTTTCTTGCCGCAAAAGGAATGGGACACTTGTTAAAGACTGTTTCAAGAGTTAAAAGAACAATAAATCCAGGTTTAGAAGTTGGAGGAATTCTGCTTACATTAGTTAATAGTAGAACAAATTTATCAAAAGAAACCATACAAGATTTAAAAGAAACTTATGGAAAGGCAATAAAATTATATAACTCTCAAATACCACTTGCAGTTAAAACGGCAGAATCTACATCAAGAGGTAAAAGTATATTTAAATATGACAAGAATAGTAAAGTAGCAACTGCTTATGAAGAATTTGCAAAGGAGGTGTTGGCAGATGACAGACAAAGACAAAAGAATGGAATTACCAAAGATATCGCTAGATGATTTGTTTACAACACAAACTGAAAGAGATGCAGAAGAATATGTTATACCAATACCATTAAGTGAAATAGATGATTTTCCTAACCATCCCTATAAAGTTGTTGATAACGAAAAAATGCAAGAATTAAGCGAAAGCATTAAAGAATATGGTGTTTCACAACCAGTTATAGTTCGAAAAAAGGAAAATGGAAGATATGAAATGATTTCAGGTCATAGAAGAAAAAGAGCAAGTGAATTAGCAGGAAAAGAAGATATACTTGCTATTATTAAGGACTTAACAGATGAAGAAGCTACAATTCTAATGGTAGATAGTAATGAAAATCAAAGAGAAGAAGTATTGCCAAGTGAAAAGGCTTTTGCTTACAAAATGAAATTAGAAGCAATAAAAAGACAAGGAGAAAGAAAAGATTTAACTTCGGCACCAGTGGTGCAGAAGTCTGATAATATGACTTCAAGAGAAAGGATAGCTGAAGAATCAGGAGAAAGCAGAGAGCAAATTAGAAGATACATAAGACTAACTGAACTGATACCAGAAATTTTAGACATGGTTGATGAAAAGAAAATAGCATTTAGACCTGCCGTTGAAATATCCTATCTAAGTGAAGATAATCAATATGTATTATTAGATGTTATGCAATTTTCTGATATTACTCCAAGCTTAGCACAAGCAATACACATGAAAAAACTAGAACAAGAAGGAAAATTGGACGCTGATAAAATTGAAGAATTAATGAGTCAAGAAAAGCCAAATCAAATTGAAAAGTTGAAATTTAATGCAGATAGATTTGAAGCTGAGTTTCCCAAAAATATAAAAACTAATCAGGAAAAAGAAGACTTTATATTTATGTGTGTACAAGAACATAATCAGAGAGAAAGAGCCAAAAAAAGAGCTTTGGAAAGATAGTTATGTAACAAGTGTGTGTACTTTTTCCAAGAGTTCCCCCTTACAATCCCCTTTAATATAACTATCTATACTATCTGAAAAGTAATATAATAATTAAAATATATAATAAATAAAAGCGAGGTGGTAAAATAATGTTTTTATAATTTACACATTTGTCTGGTTCATTGAATCAAAGTAAAATGAAATTAGAAGGAGAGTGATTTTTATGAATTTAAAATATATCATAATATCTTCAGGATTAATTTTTACAATGATTTTGACTGGAATAGGGCTAAATTGCTTTGAAAAGCCTAATCAAGAAAATTATATGCAAGAAGTTTCAAATGAGAATATAATTTGTGATGGACAAACAAAAAATGTTGAATTAGTTGAAAATAGTGAGATAATCAATGATGCAATTATTGATGAAAACAATATTTTACAAGAAAAGATAGACAATGAGAATGATAGAGAAGAAATAAAAATTATAACTATTTCAGAACCTAAAAAAGAGGAAATAGTAACACCAAAGCAGACAATTAAGGAAACACAAGATAAGAATCTAGAAAATTTATCATCTGAAAAAGAAGAATCTATTATTACCACAACAATTCCGAAAGATACACAAAAACAAGAAATGCCAAAACAAAAGCAGGAGCAAACGAAAATTGAAACAATAGAGCAAGAAAACGAAACTCCAAAGTGTAGTGGAAATAATCATAAAGTTGAAACGGGAAATTCTGGAAAGTGGTTCAATAATGAGTCAGAAGCAGTTGCTTATTATAATTCAATTATAAAAATATGGGGAGATAAGTGGGAGAATTTTGAGATAGACGATGAATCTTATCATAAAAATTGCCCTTATGGATACGAAGATTGGAGCTGTCCTTATTGTGGAAAATGGACTATAAACCTTTACTATAATTAAAATAATATATATGAGACTTTGAGAACAAGTGAAATGCTTGTTCTTTTTTTGTTTCAAGATGGAGGTAAAAATGAAAAAAAAGAAATTAAATAAAATTATTTCAACTATAATGTTATTCTTTACATTATTTAATGTTGTTCAACCAGTTTTTGCTGCATCAGGAAGTGGAACATGGTCTGGAGCTCAATATGCTTCAGGAATGGAAACAACAGATAATGTTAGTGGAACAACAGGAGTTTTAATTAGAAGATTGAATAATTTAAAAACAGGAGAAAAAAGAACAGTATTTTGTGCAGAACATGGAGTAGATTTCAAAACTGGTACATCATACAATGGAATTTATTACACACCTACTGATTCAAACATAAGAAAAGCATGTAAAATAGCTTATTTAGGGTGGTATAAAAATAATGGAGGCTATACCGTAGATGGTGGAATTTTAGCAAGTGATATGAAATGGGTTAAATGGGATTATGTATTTACTCAACAATTCATTTGGGAAACACTTGGACAAAGTACAGCTACATTTATTAAAGCAGACGAGCAACAAGGCTATGTAGATTTTAAAAACAGAATAAATAGTGAAATTGCTAGTATCGAAACAAGACCTAGCTTTAATGGTACAACAATTACAATTCAAGCTGGAGAAAGTAAAACTATAACGGATTTAAATGGTGTTCTTGCAGAATATGGAACAATAGATAATACAAAAGATGGAATAAGATTTATTCATCAAAATGGAAGTAATTCTATGACTATTTCAGTAGATGAAAATACTGATTTACAAAACTATAGAGTATCTGACAGTACATTTTTAGAATGGGGTATGTTAAAGAATGGAACAGAAGATAATGACACAATGGTATATTTTGAGTTTCCATCAGGTGCTCAAAATCAATTTTATTGTATGAATTATAATGATCCAGTAACATTAAATCTTTCATTAAATATTGAATCATTTGGAAAAGTAGAACTACAAAAATTAAATACTAACGGAGATTTAATAAATGGAGCAGTATTTAATGTTAGAGGTCCAAATGATTATGATAAAGATGTAACTGTTACAAATGGTAAAATAACTATTGAAAAATTAAAAAAAGGAACATATACAATAAAAGAAATATCTGTTCCTTATGGTTATCTTATAGATACAAACTCTTATGATGTTGAAGTAAAAGTAAATCAAATAGCTACTAAAGCAATAGTCAATGAAGAACCTATTGGAGAAATAAAAGTATATAAAACAAATAATATAAGTGACAAACTAAAAGGAGCAGAAATATCTTTATATGCAAAAGAAGATATAAAAAATGTTGCAGGTACAATTACATGGTATAAAAAAGGAGAATTAGTAAAAAAAGCCGTTACTGATGATGAAGGAATGGTCAGATTTTCAAACTTACATTTAGGACATTACTATGTAAAAGAAACAAGTGCACCAGAAGGATATCTATTAAATGAAAAAGAATACGATGCAAATTTAAAATATAAAGACCAAACAACAAAGATTGTATATTTAGATGTAAAAGACATTGTTGATGAGGAACCTACAGCAACAATAACTATTGTAAAAAAGGATTCAAAAACAGGTTCTATACCACAAGGAGATGCTTCATTTAATGGAGCAGTATATAAAATATATGCAAAAGAAGATATATATAATAAAGCCAAAACTAAAAAATTCTTTTCAGCTGGAGATTTAGTTGCAACTAGAACCATAAATGAAAAAGGAACAACTGAAGATATAACAAACTTACCATTAGGAAAATATATGGTTAAAGAGGAAACAGCACCTTTAGGATATATGCTAGATTCAAAAGAATATGAGGTTAATTTAACATATAAAGACCAATATACAAAAGTAATTTACAATACTATAACAAGTTTAGAAAAAGTCAAAGAAATGGGAGTTCACATTTTTAAATCTGGTATAAAAGAAAATTCAGGAGAAACTCCTGGACTAGAAGGAGCAGAATTTACAATTAAATTAAACTCAGCAGTAGAGAAAGCATATCAACAAGGCTATACTTATGCTGAAGTATGGAATGGAATTGATGAATATGGAAACAAAGTAGGAGTTGATATTAAGAGAGTCACAGAAGCTCAAGCAATAGCACCAACATACGAAGTAATTAAAACTGATAGTGATGGAAACGCCTATACTCAAAATAAGTTGCCTTATGGTAAATTTGTTGTAAAAGAAACAAAAACACCAACAGATTATGAATCAGCAGTTGATTTTACATTCAGCATTACAGATGATGAAACAGAAATAAACGAAATTGCTAAGAAAACAAAGCATTTAGTAGTAAACAATGAACAATTAGAAACATATATTAAACTTGTGAAAAAAGACAAAAATACTGAAAAAAATGTAACATTAAATTCAACAACTTTTGAAATAAAAGCTACTAAGGATATATATGATAGAGCAACAAAAAAGATATTATTTAAAAAGGGTGAAACTATATCTCAAAAAGTTGGAAATACAACATATACATCTTTTACAACTAATGCCGACAATATTGTAGTTCCTACTAATTCGTATAATAGCAAAAATGATAATTGTGCAGAAGTTACAACACCTTTAAAATTACCTGTTGGTAGTTATGAAATAAAAGAAATAAAAGTTCCAGATGGTTTTTTGCAATTAGATAGTGCAGTAATATTTGATATAAAAAATGTAAAGGATTACGACACTGATACAGATGGAGATTTTATAAAAGAAGTTGTAATAGCAAATAAACAGCCAACGGGAACAATAAAACTAAATAAAACTATTGCATTAAGAGAAGATGCAGATACTTCTTTAATTGATATATCAGACTTATCTGGTATCGAATTTAAACTATTATCTAAAGAAGACATTTTAGATAAAGCAGATGGCAGTATAATCTATAATAAAGGTCAAGAAATAAATAAATACAAACTAACAAAAGATGGAAAATTAACAATTACTAATCTCCCAATGGGAAAATATGAGATTGTAGAAGTAAAGACTTTAGATGGTCTTGTGTTAAATGATAAAAAATATGAAATAATATTCGAGCAAAAAGACCTAACTACAAAAGTATATACTGAGGATTTAAATATTTCTAATGATACTACTATTGTAGAATTTTCTAAGACTGATATCACAGGAAATGGAGAACTTGTAGGAGCTAAGCTTACAATATTAGATAGTGACAATAATGTTATAGATACTTGGACTTCATCAGAAAATACACATAAAATTGAAGGTCTTGTAATAGGAAAAGAATATATACTAAAAGAAGAAATAGCACCAAAGAATTATGTGATATCTTCAGACGTAAAATTTACAATAGAAAATACAAAAGAGATACAGAAGGTAACAATGATAGATAAAATAGTAGAAATTTCAAAAGAAGATATTTCTGGTATAGAAATTGAGGGGGCAAAATTACAAGTATTAGATGAAGACGGAAATTTAATTGAAGAATGGATTTCTGGAAAAGAACCTCATAAAGTCACAGGATTAGAAGAAAATAAAACCTACAAATTACATGAAGAATTAGCAGTAGGAAACTATGTAAAAGCATCTGATATAGAATTTAAAGTTACAACAGACAAAAATAATCAAAAAATAATTATGATTGATAAATTAGTAGAAATTACTAAAACCGATTTAACAAATGGAAATGAGCTTGAGGGTGCTGAATTAGAGGTAATTGATGAAGATGGAAATATAATAGATAAGTGGATTTCTACTAAAGAACCACATCAAGTAAAAGGATTAGAAGAAGGTAAAACTTATATTTTAAGAGAGACAACAGCTCCTTATGGTTATGAAATTACGGAAGAAATAAAATTTATAGTTACAACTGAAAAAGAAACTCAAAAAATAGAAATGAAAGATATGCCAATATTAAAAAACATTAAAATAGTTAAAATAGATTCTGAAACTAAAGAAACTATTAAAGACAAATTTATATTTGCTATTTATGAAGATCCAGAATGTACAATGCTAATAAAAGAAGTAAAATCTAATAAAGAAGATGGAACAGCTTTATTTGAAGAATTAAAATATGGTACATATTACATTAAAGAGATAAAAGCTCCATCAGGATACTCTTTATCCGAACAAGTTGTAAAAGTTGATATTAATGACAAAGGTGTATATATTAATGACAACTTAATTAGTGAAGACGAAAATTGTATTTACAGTTTTGAATTTGAAAACGAAAAAATTGAAACACCAAAAACTGGAGATGATAGTAATATTGGAGTTTGGATTAAGGTTTTAATTATATCAAGCTTATTGCTTGCAGTTTTAGTTTTCTTGGGATTAAAAAAATTTAAAAATTAAATTAGAGTGGCTTGAAAAATAGCCACTTTTAAAATAAGGAGGAAATTAAATGGCAGTTTATAAGATGAATGATATAACAAAAACTTTAGAAAAATTATTTAAATATAACATCAATACAACTGAAAAATTGATTAATATAAAATGGCAAGATTTAGACTCCATTGGAGATTTTTCCCCTTTTGAGAAAAGTTTAATAATGGATTTTAAGGTTGTTATTGAAGAAAACTATAAAACAAATAAAAGAAGAAATATAAAAAATGGGATTATAGAATTTTTTTCAGGAAATAAAGGAAAGGAGGAATGATAATGCCTTCGAAATTACAAAACATTGTAAATTTATATAATGAAACACTTTCAGAGATAAGCAGAAGTCCAGAAAATTGGGCTTCTTTTTTGATAACGGCTTCAAATAATTATAAGTACAATTTTGCAGAGCAAGTATTAATTTTTGTGCAAAAACCAGAAGCTACTGCTTGTGCTGATATTGAAACCTGGAATAATAAAGTTAAAAGATGGGTTAATAAAGGTGCAAAAGGAATAGCATTACTTAGTGAAGAAAATGGTAACACTAGACTGAGACATGTTTTTGATGTTTCAGATACACACAATTATACTGGGACGAAGTTAAACTTATGGAAAATCGAAGATAAATATAATAATGACTTAATTGATTCATTAGAAGCTAGATTTGGAGAATTAGAAAATAAATCAAATTTAGCAGAAGCAATAATATCCGCTTCTTATAATTCTGTTGAAGATAATATTCAAGATTATTTAAGCGACTTAATAGTTGCAAAAGATAATAGTTTTTTAGAAGATTTAGATGACTTTAATATTGAAACAAGATTTAGAACATTATTATCAAATAGTGTAGCATATATGACTATGCAAAGATGTGGTATAAATCCATTTGATTATTTCTCAATTGATGATTTTAGAGGTATAGTAGATTTCAACACTTTAGAAACAATTTCAAGATTAGGAGCAGCAACAAGTGATATTGCAGAAAATAATATAAGAGAAATACATCAAACAATTAAAAAATTGCAAACTCAAGAAAAAATTAAAAATCATACATTTGCAGAAAAAGAAAAATTAGATAATAATATAATCAAAGAAAACGAAAGGAGTGTTGATTATGGAATTAACATACAGACAAGAAGGAGATTATCAGATACCGAATCTTATGATAAAGGAAACAAACGAGAATCAAGTTCAGGGCAAATATTATCACATGAGGTTAAATTATCTGAAGGAACAGAAAAAAGGTTTATATATGGCTTTACTAATGAAAAACGAACTTACAAGTCATCTAGTAGAAATTCAAAAATCGGCGACAGAACGAATAGAAACAATAATGAAAGATTTAATGAAAAAAGCGAATATAACAGAAGAAATGAAAGCACAAGACCAAATGAAGTGGGTTCAGATAATGAACAATTTAAGGAATATGGCAGAGGAGATAACAATTCAGGAACTAATCTACAATTAAATTTAATATCAGAAGAAGAACAAAAGCAAAAAATAGCAGATATATCAAATAATGATATACCTGCTATTTTTGAATTCACACAAGAAATGATAGACAGAACTTTGCAAAATGGTAGTGGATTTGCAAAGGGAAAATTTAGAATATTTAGACAAATGACTTCAAGCATGTCAGCAAAAGAAAATATTGATTTTCTTAAACATGAATATGGTATTGGTGGCTCAAGTGCAGCATATAGTTACGCAGATTTTGGACAACAACATGATAGTAAGGGAATTTTATTATATAAAGGATTTAAAGATGATAGACCAGAAAAATTATTGACATGGAACTATGTAGAAAAAAGATTAAAAGAGTTAATTTTAGCAGACAGATACTTAAATTCTAAAGAATTTGATGAATACCTTGCATGGTTAGATAATGATGCTAAAGAAAAAATAGAAAGTATTAAAGAAATACCAGTTGAAAAAGTTTTAGATTACCATCTAGGAGATATAGTTTATATTGGCAGTGATAGCTATGAAATATCTAATATTGGTGTAATGAATGTTCAACTTTATGATTTGAAATTTCCATTACTAGGCAGAGAAATGTCAATTGAAGAATTTGAAAAAATAATAAAAGAAAATCCTTCGAACTCACACTTATATAAGACAAGAGAAAAGGCAGAAGAAAAAGAGACAACTATTGAAAATAAATCTTTAGATGAAAAACTACTTGATTTAGAAAATAAGTACGATATCTTTGATAGAGAAGAAAATACAATTGAACAAGTAAAAGAAGATTTAGATGGAAAAGAAGAACTTATAGATTATCTAGAACAAGTTAAAAGTGCAGAAGACAATAATGAGGAATTGCAACAAGATTTTAATGAAATAATTGATGAAATAAAAAAATCAAATATTATAGAGCCAAAATTTGATACAAAAGAAAATAAAAGAGAAACTTATAATAGTTCACCAGAAATATCTAATATAGACAGAATAAATTACAAAATAACTGATGATAATTTAGGAGTGGGTACACCAAGAGAAAGATTTTCAAATAATATTGAGGCTATAAAAGTTCTAAAAAAATGCGAAGATGAAAATAGACTAGCAACTAAAGAAGAACAAGAAATTTTATCTAAATATGTTGGATGGGGTGGACTTGCAAAAGCATTTGATGATAAAGACTCAAACTGGTCAAATGAATATAAAGTTTTAAAGGATTTACTTTCTGAAGAAGAATATAAAAATGCGAGAGCGTCAACATTGACAGCTTTTTATACACCACCAATAGTAATTAAATCTATATATAAAGCACTTGAAAATATGGGAGTAAAGAATGCTAATATACTAGAGCCTAGTTGTGGTACAGGAAACTTCTTAGGTAGTATTCCTGATTCTATGAATGAAAGTAAATTGTATGGAATAGAAGTAGATCCTATATCAGGAAGAATTGCTAGACAATTATATCAAAAATCAAATATTACTATTAATGGTTATGAAAAAGTTGATTTGCCAGATAGTTTCTTTGATGTTGCTGTTGGCAATGTTCCGTTCGGAGATTTTAAAATACATGACAAAAAATACGACAAAAACAATTTTTTAATTCATGATTATTTCTTTGGAAAAACTTTAGATAAGGTAAGACCTGGAGGAATAATTGCATTTATAACTTCAAAAGGAACAATGGATAAGGAAAATCCCACTGTAAGAAGATATATAGCACAAAGAGCTGATTTGCTTGGTGCAATTAGATTACCCAACAACACATTTTCTAAGAATGCAGGTACGGAGGTAACATCTGACATTTTATTTCTACAAAAAAGAGAAAATATGACAAATAATGAACCAGATTGGGTTTATCTTGATACTAATGATAATGGAATAAAAATGAATAAGTACTTTGTAGATAACCCTGAAATGGTTTTAGGAACAATGGAAATGAAAACTACACAATATGGATTAGATTCAACATGTATTCCCAATAATGATATACCTCTTGAAAATCAATTAGACTATGCAATAACTAATATTCATGCTGAAATTAGTGAATATGAAATAGATGATATAGAAGAAGATGAAAAATTTATTAATGCTGATCCAAGTGTTAGAAATTTTTCTTATACAATAAAAGATGGAAATATATATTTTAGAGAAAATAGTAAAATGTATTTACAAGAACTCCCTGTTACTTCTGTAAATAGAATAAAAGGAATGATAGAACTTCGAGATTGCGTTAGAACACTAATAGATATGCAGACAGAGGATTATCCTGAAGAAAATATAAAACAAGAGCAATTAAGATTAAATAGATTGTATGATAATTTTGTAAAACAATACGGACTAATTAATAGTAGAGGAAATAATTTAGCCTTTTCTGAGGATAGTAGTTATTTTCTTTTATGTTCTTTAGAAGTGTTAGATGGCGAAGGAAAATTTGTACGAAAAGCAGATATGTTTACAAAAAGAACAATTAAGCCGTATAAGGAAATTAAAGAGGTTTCGACAAGCGATGAAGCATTAATTGTTTCAATGTCAGAAAAAGCAAGAGTTGATTTAGATTATATGTCTGAATTAACTAATAAAGATAAAGAAACAATAATAAAAGAACTTGAAGGAGTAATTTATGAAGACCCGCTTCATAGAGGTACATTCTATACTTCCGATGAATATTTATCAGGAAATGTAAGAGAAAAATTGAAAATAGCTGAAGAATTTGCTTTGACACATCCAGAATTTCAAATCAATGTAGATAGTTTGAAAAAGGTTATGCCAAAAGACATTCAAGCAAATGAAATAGGAATAAAGCTAGGTGCTACATGGATACCTGAGGAAATCATAAGACAATTTATGTTTGAATTATTAGATACACCAGTATATGCTACCTGGGATATCAAAGTAAGATATTCAAAGTACAATTCAGAATGGTACATAGAAAACAAAAGTCGAGATAGAAGTAATGTAAAGGCATATAAAACTTATGGTACTGATAGAATTAATGCGTACAAAATAATTGAAACTACTTTAAATTTAAAGGATGTAAAGATTTTTGATACCATAATTGACGAAGAAGGAAGAAAAACAAGAGTATTAAACAAAAAAGAAACAGCTATTGCTCAATCAAAGCAAGAACAAATTAAAGCAGCGTTTGAAGAATGGGTATGGAAAGACACAAATAGAAGGGAACAACTCACCAAGATTTATAATGAAAAGTTTAATAGTATTAGACCAAGAGAGTATGATGGTAGTAATTTGAATTTTGTTGGAATGAATCCAGAAATAAAATTAAGAAAACATCAAGTAAATGCCATAGCACATATTTTATATGGAGGTAACACATTACTTGCACATGAAGTTGGAGCTGGAAAAACATTTGAGATGGTTGCAGCAGCTATGGAAAGCAAGAGACTTGGTTTATGTAACAAATCCTTATTTGTAGTTCCTAATCACATAATTGAACAATTTGCTTCAGAGTTTCTTCAATTATATCCGTCTGCAAACATACTTGTCGCTACTAAAAAAGATTTTCAAACTGCTAATAGAAAAAAATTCTGTAGTCGTATAGCAACAGGAGATTACGATGCAGTTGTCATTGGACATTCACAATTCGAAAAAATACCTATGTCTGTCGAAAGGCAAAAAGAAATGTTAGAAAAACAAATCAATGACGTATTAAATGGTATTGACGAAGTTAAAAGAAATCGTGGAGAAAATTTTACAATTAAGCAACTAGAAAAAACAAGAAAAGGATTAGAAAGCAAACTTGAAAAATTAAATAATCAAGATGGCAAAGATGATGTTGTAACTTTTGAACAATTAGGAGTTGATAAGTTATTTGTAGATGAAGCACATAATTTTAAAAACCTTTTTTTATATACGAAAATGAGAAATGTTGGAGGAATAGCACAAACAGAAGCTCAGAAAAGTTCGGATTTATACATGAAATGTAGATACCTTGATGAGTTAACAGGAGGAAAGGGAACTGTTTTTGCAACAGGAACACCTGTCAGCAATTCCATGGTAGAGCTTTATACAATGCAAAGGTATTTGCAATACAATGGACTCGAAAAAATGGGACTGGATTTTTTTGATTCCTGGGCTAGTACATTTGGAGAGACAGTTACAGCAATTGAATTGTCTCCAGAGGGTACAGGTTACAGAGCAAAAACTAGATTCGCAAAATTTCATAATTTACCAGAGCTTATGAATTTATTCAAAGAAATAGCAGATATACAAACAGCCGAGACTTTAAATCTTCCTGTTCCAAAGGCTAACTTTAAAAATATTGTTACTAAACCTAGTGCAATACAAAAGGATATGGTTGAAGAACTTGGAAATAGAGCTGAAAGAATAAGAAATGGTATGGTTGATGCAGCAAAAGATAATATGTTAAAAATAACTAATGAGGGGAGAAAACTAGCATTGGATCAAAGACTAATGAATGATATGTTAGAGGATGATCCATATAGTAAAGTAAATACATGTATAAATAATGTTTATGATATTTGGAATAACACAAAAGAAAACAAGTCAACTCAATTAGTATTTTGTGATTTATCAACACCAAAACAAAATGAAGAATTATTAGATGAAAATGGTAATTACAAGTTTACAGATGTTTATAACGATATAAGAAGAAAACTTGTATTAAAAGGAATTCCAAGAGAACAAGTAGCGTTTATTCATGAGGCTGATAATGAAGTTAAGAAAAAAGAATTATTCTCTAAGGTAAGGAATGGTGATGTAAGAGTTCTTATAGGTAGTACAAGTAAAATGGGAGCAGGAACAAATGTACAAGACAGGCTTATAGCATTACATCATCTTGATTGTCCATGGAGACCAGCAGATTTAACTCAAAGAAATGGTAGAGGAATTAGACAAGGAAATAGAAATGAAGAAATTGATGTATATACGTATGTTACAGAGGGAACTTTTGATGCATACCTTTATCAGTTGGTGGAAAATAAACAAAAATTCATTTCGCAAATTATGACTTCTAAAACTCCAGTTAGAGTTGCTGAAGATGTTGATGAGAAAGCATTATCTTATGGAGAAATAAAAGCACTAGCAACAGGCAATCCAGATATATTGGAGAAAACAGAATTAGATACTGCAGTTGCCAAGTTAAAACTTTTAAAGCAAAGTTTTATGGGAGAAAAATATGATTTACAAGATAGAATTGCAAAATATTATCCAAAAGAAATCAAAAGATTAGAAGATAAAATTGTAGCACTTGAAAATGATACAAAACATTTAAAAGATTATACAAAAATAAATGAAAATGAATTTAGTCCTATGGTAATAAATAATGTTACATTTAATGAAAAAGCAAAAGCAGGACAAGCAATACTAGATGCTTGTAATAATAAGAAAAATGCAGATTTAGAATATATAGGAAACTATCGAGGATTTAATTTAGAATTAGAATATGATAGATTTAGTAAATTATTCAAGTTAAAGATAAAAAATGAATATAGCTATTATATTGAATTAGGAAATGATGTTCATGGTAATATACAAAGAATTGATAATTGTCTAGAAAAAATATCAGAACAAATTGAGCCTACTAAAGCTCAACTTGAAAATGAAAAAGTACAACTAGCAAATGCAGAAAAAGAAGTGCAAAAAGAATTTCCACAAGAGCAAGAGTTACAAGAAAAGCAAAAGAGACTTGATGAACTAAATATTAAGTTAAATCTTAACGAAAAGGAACATGAACTTTTAGATAATGATATTGACGATGAAAAAAGTCAAAACTACAAAGATAATAGAGAAAGATAATTTGCACATTTGTTAAAATTTTGATTATATAATATCATTATTGTTGAAGGAGGTTGCCATGAAAAATATTGATGATTTTTTTAGTTGTTCTATTTTAGATGAATTATGTGAGGCAAGAAGAGAGGAATTTTCAAGCAAAGTTACTACCAATTCAAAAGAGTATCAAGGATTAATAGATGATACAGAGAAAAGAATGAAAGAATTATTGAATTATGTACCTAAGGAATATCATGAAGAATTAGAGGAGAAAATTGAAAATTTCTTATTTGAAAATGTTTTAGAGATGTCAGAATTTTGGAATGTGAACTTTTACAAATTAGGATTTATGGACGGTTTAAATGCAAAAAAAGAAATAGAAAAGCAAATGGAGGTATATGATAATGAAGAAAGTCTTAGATAGTTTTATAAATCAAAATCATGATGCCTTTACAGATTCGTTTGAAGAACACAAAAGAAAGAATCTTATTAATAGAGAGGATTATATAGAATTACAAGAAGAAAGTAAAAAAATATATGAAAAATATCCTCAAATAAGAGAATTTGTTGAAAATAACAAACCTATGAATTTTGAAAAAGAAGAAATGAAAGCATTTAATGAGTTAGTAACTATATTCAGTTTAATGGATACACTGGAACTAATTGAGGCATACAAATTAGGAGCAAAAGAGGCATACATATTTTTGGAAGAAATGGACATGCTTAATATTTAAAAAATTGGAAGATATTAAAGAAATTTAGTATCTTCTTATGTTTTTTAATAAAATATATGATATAATCATCTCGATTAATAGTAATTTGTTATTAGAGAGGTGGGAATTAATGAAAAAACTTAAAATTGTTGGAATTGTTTTTGTTGCAATTATTGTTGCTTATGCTTTGTTGGTTACAGTAGAACTAATTAGATTTAATAACCATTTAGGAGTAGAACCATTAATTAAGACAAGAGTTACTGATTTTTATGTAAGTACAGGTAGGGAGTTACCAAAAGAAAAAATGTATGGAATTGGATATACTGTTGAATATGAATATTTTATTCAACGAAAAGAAAATAGTGATAATCAAATCAACGAAGTAATAAGTGGTGAATTTAAATTATTTGATAAAGTTATTTTGAGTGCTTGGGCTAAATAACAATACAAATTACAATTTTAAAGGCAAATAGTTTATTAAAAAATATCTGCTCTTGTAGAGTATTATAGTTGCAAGAGAATAGTAATTTGAATGGAGGTCACTTTAGTTGAAATATAATATAATTCTTACAAACGAAGAAATAGAAAAAATATTTAAAATGGAAAAAGAAACTACTACATTTGGAGAATTAATTAAAAAACTAGAAAATGAGTTTGAAAATTTTGATATAAAAAATTCCAAAAAATATAGTTTTATATTGAATTGGGTTGTAGGTGTAAGTGGACATATAGAAAAAAACTCAAAAGATATGATATGCCCTAATTGTAGTGGAAAATATGTTGTAAGAACGTATGCTGGAGATTTATTTTATAGATTGTATAATGGTAGTAATAGACAAAAAGAGAAAGAAAAGAAAAAATTTGAAAATATGGGGCTATTTTGCAATCCATGGGCAACATATGGAGATGATGTAAGAGATTTTATCTGTTTAAATTGTGCTACCAGATGGAATAAGAAAAATGAGAAAATTGTAAATGATCAACTATAACGTGAATTATACTAAACAGGAAAAGTAATTAGGCAGTAAATCACTTGCTTTTTATGACATTAGACAAGCATTAATTAATAATATTGAAGTAGCATATTTTGGAGGCGATTATATGGCAAATTATGTTGTAAATAAAATTGTATGTACTGAAAAAATATTAAACGAATATTTTATTGATTATTATCCAATAGATGAAAATGAAAAATTAGATGAGCCATATATATCATTTAATAAACTATTTGGAGTGAAATCATTAAATAAATATGACGAAAAATATGGAGAAAGTATTTATTATGGTTGGGGTTTTTCTTACGAAAAAAACAAGGAAGGACTAATAGAAATAAAATTTTTAACAAAATGGTTATATCCAATTTGTGCAATAGTAAAAGCCGTTGAAATGTTTAAAAAAGAATTAACATGGTATGCATGTGAGGAAAGTAAAATATATCTTTCTAAATTCTTTTGGGATGGAGAAAATGTACAAGAAAATACATTGTACTTGGAGGATACTGAATATGAAGAATGGGCAGAAAATAATGAAGATTATATTGAAGGAATAGAGTATCCAGATGATGAAATATGGCATTATAATTATGAAAATAGAACAGATTGGAAAATTTGGAAAAGCGATAATTTAGTAAAAAGATATTTTGACCAATATCCTGCTAAAGAATATTATAATGAAATGCGAAATGAATCATTAATGGATATAGATGAACTGGAAGAAATATTATATGATGGAACTAAAGAAGAAATTAAAAAAGTTCTAGAAGAGTATAAAGTATCTTATGAATATACAAAAAAATCCAGAAGTTTTAAAGTTACAAGTTTATTGTTGAATGAAACATGTAGAGGTTACAAAAGTCATTACATACCTAATTGTGTTAAATATTTTGGCAAAAAATATATGTATAAAAAGAATAAGTATGATGAAAATGTAAAACTTAATTAAGAAAATATGTGGTTATTAAAATATGGAAAAATATAATTTAGATAGATTTATAAAAGCTCAACAACAAAATTATAATATTGCATTATCAGAAATAAAATTAGGAAAAAAACAAAGTCATTGGATTTGGTACATATTCCCTCAAATTAAAGGTTTAGGGCATAGTAAAATGGCAGAATATTATTCTATTAAAAGTATGGAGGAAGCACAAGCATATTTAGAAGATAAGTACCTATTTGACAATCTAATTAATATGTGTAATGCACTATTAAGCTTAGAATCAAATGATATAATAAATATAATGGGATTTCCTGATGATTTGAAATTGTGTTCTTCTATGACATTATTTAATATAGTAAAACCTGAATTAGAAGTTTTCAAAAAAGTATTAAATAAATTTTATGATGGAAAACTAGACGAGAACACAATTAGAATATGTAATCAACTTGATAAAAAATAAATGAATAGTATAAAGCATAAAACTTCGAGTGAAATATTATTAAATGATAATTAAATAGTGAAAAGATATTTGTGAAGAGATATTAATGTAGAAAGTTAATATCTCTTTTTTTATGTCAGAAAGGAGAATTTAATGAAATTAATTACTGAAGAAATTGAAAAGAAATTTGAAGAATATCCTATTGGAAGTCAAGATGGAAAAGGAGGAAATGCAGAAGTAATTGCGAAGTTTTTCAATCCAACAGGAGTAGGAACCTGGTACATTACAGAGGGAACAAAACAAAAAAATGGAGATTATGAATTGTTTGGATATTGTCATCTTGGAGATGATAAATTAGCAGAATTTGGTACGGTTATGTTGTCAGAATTACAAGATTTAAAACTACCATTTGGTCTTACAATAGAAAGAGATTTATATATGGAAAAAGGTACAGATTTAATACAAGCATTAAAACGAGATGGTATCATTCCGCCATCATATCTATTAGAAAACTATGTTGAAGATAAAAATAAAGTAAAACTACAAAGAGGAGATATCTACAGTTATGAAGATGGTCTAAAGCAAAGAGTTCATGAAAAGCTAACAAATGAATATAACGATTTCATCGAAGAAATGAAAAAAGAAAGACCGGAAGTAATTATTGAAAGAGCTTATGAGAAAGTTTGTAAACAAGAAATGTTATATGCATTTGAGAAAAAAGACTTATCAATAAATGAATGCAAATCGTTATTAAAATGTCCTAATATACTTAATGACTGCTATGACGAATGGCTAAAATGTGATGGCAATTTTAACGAAATGTTGGAATATGCTGTAGATAATTCCATTGAACACATAGAAGAAGATTTTAAAATAGAACAAAAACAAAAAAATAAAGATTCTAGGTAGATGGAGGTGTTAATATGCCATACATTCCACCAGAACAAATCAAAGAATTACAGAAGATAGATTTGCTTACATATTTGCAAAATTATGAACCAAATGAATTAGTACATGAAGGTGGAAATAATTATTGTACAAAAAGTCATGATAGTTTAAAAATTAGCAATGGTTTGTGGAATTGGTTTTCGCAAGGAATTGGTGGAAATAATGCAATTGATTATCTAATAAAAGTAAAGAATTATACTTTTATAGAGGCTGTTCAATTGTTAGCCAATGGTAATGTAAAATCAATTCCTTTTTCATTAAGTAAAGATAGTAAAGTACCAAAGAAAAGTGAATTAAAAGTACCAAAGAAATCTAATACTTTTAACATAGCAAAGGAATACTTAATTAACAGAGGAATTGCAGAAACAATTATAGAAGAATGTTATAAAAAAAATTTGATATATCAGGAAGAAAATACAAACAATGTTGTATTTGTTGGATATGATAATTGTAATAATATTCGTTATGCAGGTTGTAGAGCAACAAACCAAACAAGATATATGAGAGATGCTACAGGCAGTGATAAAAAATATTCATTTAGACTACTTTCAAATGTACCGAATAATACAATTCATGTATTTGAAAGCTCTATTGATTTATTATCTTATGCTACACTTTTAATGTATAAAGGAATTGATTATAAGAAAGAAAATTTAATAGCTTTAGCAGGAGTATATCAACCTGCAAAATGTATTGAAAATAGCAAAATACCTATTGCGATTGAAACATATTTGAAAGAACACCAAAATGTAAAAAATATTGTATTACATTTCGATAGGGATTTAGCAGGAAGAAATGCAACAAAAGCATTTCAAATTGTGATTCCAAAGGAATATATAGTCGTTGATTGTCCAGTACCTTATGGTAAAGATGTCAACGACTTTTTGTGTTATAAGCTTGGACTTAAAAAGACAAAAGATAGTATTAAATTTAAAAAAACTAAAGAACATTTGAGAGAATAAAAATTTTATAAATGTAAAGGAGAATAAGTAAAATGAAAAAATTTAAAGTAACAATGTTAGCAACATCGATAAAGGAGATATTTGTGGCTGCAAAAGATAAAGCAGATGCAATTAACAAGGTTGATAAATATTACCTTGACGAGGAAAAAATTAACTTTGATGATGAAGATATTAAACAATTAAGATATTCATGTAAAGAAATAATAAGTAAAAGAAGAGATAGATTTACTGCACAAGGATATGACCTTCCAAATAATAATGCAGATGTATTCATAAATGAACTATTAAATACATTTGATAAAGCAGAAAAAAAGGTATGTAAAGAAGGGTTTTTACAAGTGAAAATTACAAATGAAGATATTAAAAATCTGGAAAACTTATATAAACAATATAAAGAAGATTTGTAATAAAAATTGTATATGTTATTGCAAAATAAAATTACAATCGAAGATAATGCTTACAAAAAAAGTGACATAGAGAGCTTGGCTCGATATGTCCTAGCAAGCATTGAATTTGTTCACACGAAATTCGATTTAATAAAAAATCAGGGGATTTTTATTAAAGTTATGGGGCGTTGCCCCAATCCCCATATTGAAAGGAGTAGATTATGGCTAGGAGCAGAAATAATAGAATAGATATTATGCTTAGTGATGAAGAATATGCCAAATTAAAAAGTGATGTTTCTAGAGCTAAGATTAGTCAAGCAGAATATATTAGAAGACTAATACTAAATAAAAGAATAAGAGAAAAACCAGATGATAGATTTTATGATGTAATGTTTCAATTAACTCATATAGGAAATAACTTAAATCAAATTGCACATAAGGCAAATTATTTGAATGAAATTGATAAAAGCTATTATGAAAAAGAAGCAAGAAATTGGTGTGAATTTATGAATAAAGTTAAAAAGGAATATTTGTAATGGCTATCACAAAAATTATACCTATTAAGGTAAGACTTGATCATGTATTAGATTATGCATGTAATGAAAATAAAACAAATAATAAGAACTATGGTGCAATAAACTATCAAGACCTACATAATGTTTTAGATTATATTGAAGCTGATTATAAAACTGAAAAGAAATTATATGTTACCGGTATAAATTGCAATGCAGAGGACGCTTATGAGCAAATGAAAATTACAAAGCAAATATATGAAAAAGAAGATGGAATATTAGCTTTTCATTTAATTCAGTCATTTGAAAATAATGAGAAAGTAACTCCTGAGTTGGCTCATAAAATAGGAATTGAACTTTGTAATGAGTTATTTGCTGACAGATTTGAGTGTGTTGTATCAACTCATTTAAATACTAACCACTATCATAATCATATAGTCATCAATTCAGTATCATTTAAAGATGGAAAGAAATATTACAACAATAATAAAACATATTCTGCCATTAGAGCAACATCAGATAATCTTTGTAAAGAATATGACTTAAAAGTTATTGATAAGAATATTGGTAAGAAAGGTCTAATAAATTATGATAATTTTTATAAAAAATATTCAAGTGAAAATAATTATAAAAACACTACAAAAAGAGATATTGATTTTGCAATTGGTCAAGCTTTTTCATTTGAAGATTTTAAATCAATAATGAAAAAAATGGACTATGAAATTATATTTAGAAGCGGAAAGATTAGTGTAAAACATAAGAATTACAATAGAAATATTAGAATCGAAAGAGCGTTTGGTGCAGATTATTCAGTAGAACGAATTAAGACAAGAATAGTTGAAGAAAATGATACAAGAATACCTTTTATAGAAGCGTATAAATTAAAAGGTACATCAAACAAGTATAAAGGCACATATAAAAAATCTAAAAAGAAAGCAAAAGGATTCATTGCTTTATATTATCATTATTGTTTTCTTTTAAAAGTATTTCCTAATACTAAAAATGTAAATAAAAGATTACCTGCTAGCATTAGAGCAGATATAAAAATAATGGACAAATATTCTGAAGAAGCAAAATTTCTAAATGCAAATAATTTAAATACAAAAGATGAGTTGAATAGTTATAAAGAAAATATAAATATAGAACTAAATAACATATTATCTGAGAGAGAAAGTTTATGGAGATATAGAAAATTAGAAAACACTCCAGAAAAGCAAAAGTTAATATGTAATCAAATAGCTGAATTAAATTTTAAAATTGAAAATATAAGGAAGGAGTTGAGATTAATAGAAGATATTGAATACAGAATACCAAAGATAAAAGAAAACTTAGAAGAGAAGAATAAAGAAGAAAAAAGTAGAAAGGAGAAAAATAAAGATGAGTATATCAAGTGAGTCAGCAGAACAGATGACAAGTATGATTTTAAAAACAGGAGATGTTTGTCTTAGAGTAACGGGAACAGCAGCAAAAGAAGTAGTTGCATTACTTGCTGCAATTTTAAAAAATCAAACTCAAACAAAAGGAAAAACAAGATTAACAAATATGCTTAAGAGTGGTAAAGAATTAAAAGTATTCTCTTTAAAACAACAAGATTTAAAAATGTTTATGCAAGAGGCAAAAAGGTATGGTGTTTTATATTCTGCTTTAATTGATAAACACAATAAAAACTTTGATGGAATGGTTGATATAATGGTACGAGCAGAAGATGCCTCTAAAATTAATAGAATAGTTGAAAGATTTAAAATTGCTACAGTCAATGAAGCTCAAATTAGAACTGAAATTCAAAAGACTAGAGAGGAAAAAGCAAAAGATAAAAATAATATTCCTAATGATAAACAATTAGGCGTAGAACAAAAAGATATAGAAATAAAAGAAAAAGAAAAACAAGAATTAGTACCATTACAGAATGAGGAAAAACAAGTCCCCCTCCTAGAAAAAGACAGCAAAGAGAATCTGTCAAAGAATTCATCAGGAATGTTAAAAAAGCACGAGGGCAATACTAAGGTTGTAAAAAAATCAGTAAGAAAAGAGTTAAAAGAAATAAGAGAAGAAATAGCAAAAGAAGAAAAAACATCTTCTAAATCTAAAGATTTATCAAAAGGTAAGAAAAATAAAAACAAGTTAAATACAAAAAAAGATAAATCTAGATAGGAGGTAACGATGGAAGAAAAATATGTAATTGAATTTGATAGATATGAAAAAGGAACAACTATCAATGCATTAAATCATCTACGAAGTAAGTTATTAGAAGATGGTATATCAACTGATTCAGTCGATGATATTATATTAAAGTTAATGGATGCCCCAGTCAAAAAACAAAAGCTTGTATTAAATAGACTCAAAGGAAACTATATAAGATGAGACAAGATGAACAATTACAAAATAGAATACTATATATTTTAGGTTTAATTCCTACGATTTGGTTAGCTTTAATGGTAGCACCAAATCTAAACAATGGATTAGTAAGTATAATTACAGGATTTACTAATTCAATGAATAATCCGTTTAAAATAAGTTGGTGTGAGAATAGTATAAAATCTATTCTTATTTTTTTACTCATTTACATTATGATAATAGCAATATATGAATCAACAAAAAAGAATTATCGTAGGAGGGAGGAACATGGCTCAGCAAAATGGGGAATAGCAAGCCAGTTAAATAAAAAATATATGCAGAAACCTGAAAACATGAACAAGATATTAACTAAAAATGTAAGAATTGGTTTAAATGGAAAAGAACATAAAAGAAATCTAAATGTATTAGTTGTTGGAGGTAGTGGTGCTGGAAAAACTTTTAGTTATTGCAAGCCTAATATTATGCAAGCTAATACATCTTTTGTTTGTCTTGATCCTAAAGGGGAAATTGTGCGTGACACAGGCTACTTACTAGAGAAAAAAGGCTATGAAGTAAGAGTATTAGATTTAATAAATATGGATAGAAGTCATTGCTATAATCCATTTGTGTATTTAAAGAATGATAATGATGTTCAAAAATTAGTAACTAATCTATTTAAAAGCACTACTCCAAAAGGAGCAAGTTCAAATGATCCTTTTTGGGATACAGCAGCACAGATGCTTTTATTATCATTAATATTTTATCTAATGTATGAAGCACCAGAAGAAGAACAAAATTTTGTTATGGTTATGGAACTATTAAGAGCAGGAGATGTTCATGAAGACGATGATAGTTATGTAAGTCCACTAGATATGCTGATGAATAGATTAGAAGCTAAAAATCCTGAACATATAGCAGTTAAATATTATCATGATTATCATAGTGGAAGTGCAAAAACACTAAAGTCTATACAAATAACCTTAGCTGCAAGACTTGAAAAGTTTAATCTCGAAAGTTTAGCAAATATGACTATGACAGATGAATTAGATTTGCCAAGTTTAGGAGAAAAGAAAGTAGCATTGTTTGCTATAATACCAGACAATGATATATCATTTAATTTTTTAGTTAGTATTTTATATACACAAATATTTCAACAATTGTTTTATTTAGCAGACCATAAGTATGGTGGGAGTTTACCTGTTCATGTTCATTTTGTAATGGACGAGTTTGCAAATGTGAGTTTACCTGACGATTTTGACAAGATTTTATCAGTAATGCGTTCAAGAGAAGTATCTGTATCTATAATCTTGCAAAATCTAGCACAATTGAAAGCACTATTTGAAAAACAATGGGAATCAATTGTAGGAAATTGTGATGAATTCTTATATTTGGGAGGAAATGAACAATCAACACATAAATATGTTTCTGAATTATTAGGTAAAGAAACAATAGACACTAATACTTATGGCAAAAGTTCAGGCAGAAGCGGTAGTTATTCTACTAATTATCAAAATAGTGGGAGAGAGTTATTAACTCCAGATGAAGTGCGAATGTTAGATAATAAATACGCACTTCTTTTTATTAGAGGAGAAAGACCAGTTTTAGATTTAAAGTTCAATTTATTTGAACATAAAAATGTTGCATTATCAGGTTTAGGAAAAGCTAAGCCATATATACATGGTGAAACTGAAAATGCAATTGCTACATTATCATTCGATTATGATAATTTTGAATCTGCACAAGAAATTGAAGAAATAACTTCAGATTATGAGATTTTATCTGAAGAAGAATTAGAAAAATATATTATGGAGGAATTTGAAAATGGAAAAGAAAAAATTTAATGTTAAGAGACTATTGTTTAAGATAGCCGTTATTATATTATATGTAATTATTTTATTTATTGCCCAAGCAAGCAATTCTTTTGCGGCAGATGACCCATTATCAGTAATAAATAATTTATCAAATTTTATTTTTGGATTGATTAGAGCTGTAGGTATGATAATACTTGGATTTGGTATAGTTCAAATTGGTATGTCATTAAAAAGTCATGACCCTTCACAAAGAGCTAATGGAATTATGACTTTAGCCGGCGGCGTAGTAATAACATTTGCAAAAGAAATACTATCACTAATAACTGGTGGATAAAAATATAGTTAAGGCAAATATCTTGATATGATATTTGCTTTATTTGGTTTAAGTTAATTTTATATAGGAGGTGAATTTATTTGAATTGGGTAGTAGGAAATTTACAAAATTCATTAGATACCTGGAACGAAAAGTTAAATGAAATATGGACTTTAGTATCTACATCTCCAGATTCTTTTAGAGGTGGCACAATTTGGAATGTGATAGTTAATATTCATGGTGCTTTACAAGCAATTGGATTAGGACTGTTAGTTTTATTCTTTGTTGTAGGAGTAATGAAAACATGTGGAAGTTTTGCAGAAGTAAAAAAACCTGAACATGCTCTAAAACTTTTTATAAGATTTGTATTAGCAAAAGGTCTAGTTACTTATGGACTTGAACTTATGATGGCAATTTTTAAAATTATACAAGGAGTTGTTTCAACAATAATGTCTTCAGCAGGACTTGGAGAAGCAACTCAGGCAACTTTACCACAGGCAATGATAGATGCTATCAATGCTTGTGGATTTTTTGAAAGCATACCATTATGGGCTGTAACACTTATAGGAGGACTATTTGTTACTGTTATTTCATTTATTATGATTTTAAGTGTGTATGGTAGGTTTTTTAAACTATATTTATATACTGCCATTGCTCCTATACCATTAAGTACATTTGCAGGAGAGCCAACTCAAAGTGTAGGTAAAAACTTTTTAAAATCTTATTGTAGTGTTTGTTTAGAGGGAGCAATTATTGTGTTAGCATGTGTTATATTCTCGTTATTTGCTTCTAGTCCACCAACGGTAGATACAAATGCTGCTGCAGTAACTATGGTTTGGAAATACATAGGAGAACTTATATTTAATATGTTAGTGCTTGTTGGAACAATAAAAGCATCTGACAGAATTGTAAGAGAAATGATGGGATTATAAAAATTGTTAAAGATAAAAATAAATCAAGATAGGAGTGATAGATAAGTGGAAGTAAAAATTAATAGAGAAATTCGACAATATACTGAGTCGATATTTTTTGGACTGTCTATGAGGCAGTTTTTATTTTCTATAATTGCTTTGATAGTTTCTGTAGTACTTTATTTTATATTAAAACCATATTTTGGTATAGAAACATTGTCATGGGTATGCATATTAGGTGCATGCCCATTTGCTGTTTTAGGGTTTGTTACATATAACGGAATGAATGCCGAACAATTTATTTTAGCTTGGTTTAAATCAGAAATTCTAACTCCAAAAAAACTCACATTTAAAGCAACTAACATTTACTACGAAGCAAATAAAAATTCAATTGAAAAATTAGAAAAAGGAGGGAGAAAAACAGAATGAAAACATTAAAAGAATTATTTAAAAGAGATAAAGAAAAATTTGTTGTGCCAAGAAATGTACAAGATATAATACCAATTAAAACAATTTATGACGATGGTATTTTTGAAGTTCAAAAAAATAAATATTCAAAATCGTATAGATTTTTAGACATTAATTATGCGGTAGCAAGTCATGAAGATAAAGAAACAATGTTTTTAGATTATAGTGACTTATTAAATAGTTTAGATAGTGGAGCTACATCTAAAATAACAATTAATAATAGAAGAATAAATAGATTAGATTTTGAAAAAACAATACTTATGAAATATCAAGGAGATGAGCTTGATAAATATAGAAAAGAATATAACGATATGCTTTTAGAACAGGCAAAAGGAGCAAATGGGATAGTACAAGAAAAGATAATTACAATATCAATAAACAAGAAATCTATAGAGGAAGCACGAAATTATTTTGCACGAACAACATCTGAACTTGTAAATCATTTTGCATCATTAGGTTCAAGATGTATAGAATTAGACGCAGAAGAAAGATTAAGGATATGCCATGATTTTTATAGAGTAGGAGAAGAAACTTCTTTTAGATTTGATATGAAAGAAAATTTAAGAAAAGGTCATAATTTCAAAGACTTTATCTGTCCTGACACATTTGAAGTCCAAAGCGATTATTTCAAAATCGGAAATAGATATGGTAGAGTATTATTTTTAAAAGAGTATGCGTCATATATTAAAGATTCAATGGTATCAGAATTAACGGAATTAAATAGAAATATGATGATGAGTATAGATATTATTCCTGTGCCAATGGATGAGGCTGTTCGAGAAGCCGAAAATAGAAGATTAGGAATAGAGACGAATATTACCAATTGGCAAAGAAAACAAAATGCTAATAACAACTTTTCTGCTATTATTCCATATGATATGGAACAACAGCGTAAAGAAAGCAAAGAGTTTTTAGATGATTTAATACAAAGAGACCAGAGAATGTTTTTATCAGTATTAACAATTGTTCATACTGCAGATACAAAAGAACAATTAGATAATGATACTGAAAGTTTAAAAACTATTGCAAGAAAAAATCTATGTCAATTAGGGGTGTTACGATTTCAACAGTTAGATGGATTAAATACTGCAATGCCGTTTGGTGTTAGAAAAATTGACGCTTTACGAACACTTACAACAGAAAGTTTAGCAGTATTTATGCCTTTTAAAGTTCAAGAAATAAGGCACGAAAATGGAATTTATTATGGTCAAAATGTTATAAGTAAAAACATGATAATAGCAGATAGAAAACAGCTTTTAAATGGTAACTCATTCATTTTAGGTGTATCTGGTAGTGGTAAATCCTTTGCAGCAAAAAATGAAATAGTATCAATAATATTAAGAGATCCTAATGCAGATGTTATTATTGTAGATCCGGAACGTGAAGAATCAAGACTTGTAAAAGCACTCGGTGGAGAAGTAATACATGTGTCTGCAACAAGTGATAATCATATAAATGCAATGGACATGAATTCCGAATATGGAGATGGAGCAAATCCAGTTATCCTAAAATCGGAGTTCATTTTGTCTTTATGCGAACAATTAATTGGTAGTGCTAATCTAGGTGCAAAACAAAAATCTATAATTGATAGATGTACAGCCTCTGTTTATAGAACATATCAACAAAACAATTATAAAGGCACACCACCGACATTACAAGATTTTAGAGAAGAATTGCTGAATCAAAATGAGCCTGAGGCAAAGGAAATTGCTCTTGCAATTGAATTATTTACAGATGGTAGTTTGAATACATTTGCTAAGCAAACTAATGTTGATACAAATAACAGATTAATATGTTATGATATTTTAGATTTAGGTAAGCAATTACTTCCGCTTGGAATGCTTGTAGTATTAGATTCCATTTTAAATAGAATTACAGCCAATAGAGCGAAAGGTAGAAATACATATATATTTATTGATGAGATATACTTATTATTTCAATATGAATATTCAGCAAATTTCTTATTTACATTATGGAAAAGGGTAAGAAAGTATGGAGCTTATGCAACAGGTATAACTCAAAATGTTGATGACTTATTACAAAGCCATACAGCAAGAACAATGCTTGCTAACTCTGAATTTATTGTAATGCTAAATCAAGCAAGTACTGATAGAATCGAACTTGCTAAATTATTAAATATATCAGATTTACAAATGAGTTATATAACTAATAGTGGTGCAGGAGAGGGACTTATAAAAGTAGGTAGAAGTCTAGTTCCTTTTAAAAACAGATTTCCACGCAATACCGAGTTATATAAACTCATGACAACAAAACCAGGAGAGGGTATATGATGAAAAAAATAGTATATTTCATAATAGTAATACTGCTAATAGCTTTAATAGTTATTAGCAGTTATTTTATATATAAACAATTAAAAGTTGAAAAAGAACAAGAATCGTTTTTTAAAGAATTATATAAAATTATACAAGTCGATAATGAAAACAATTCAAAAGGCAACCTGAACCCAAATAGAGATATAAATTTAACTGATTTATATGCTCAAAATGATGATTTAATAGGTTGGATAAAAATAGATAATACTAGTTTAGATTACCCAGTAATGCAAACAAAAGATAGACCAGAATATTACTTGAAAAGAAATTTCAATAAAGAATATTCTTCTTATGGAACTCCATTTCTAGCAGAAGAATGTAATTTAGACACAAGTGAAAATTTAATAGTATATGGTCATCACATGAAAAATTCAAAAATGTTTGGAATTTTAGAAAATTATAAGGATAAACAATATTATGATAATCATAAAATAATTAAATTTTATACTTTAGATGGTATTAAAAAATATGAAATATTCGCAGTTTTTAAAACTAAGTTATATGAAAGTAATACTTTTAAATATTATCAAAATATAGAATTAGATTCACAAGAAGAATATTCAGAATTTATAAAAAAGTGTTGTTCAATGTCTTTTTATAATACAGGTATTATTCCAAATTATAAGGAGAAGTTAATAACATTATCAACTTGCGAATATTCTGCTCAAAATAGCAGATTAGTTGTTGTTGCAAAACAAATTATATAAAACTAGAAGAAGGAGGTGCAAAATGTGGCTGATATAAAAACAAAAGTTAGGGGAAAAGTAAAAACATTAGACAAATCTGTCAACACTTCGGCTAGAATAAAAAGTAATATTGTTTCTACAAAAGATAAGTGGGAAAACACCTATAATCCAGATGGAGAAAATGAAGTTGAGTATGCAAGCAATAAAATTTCTAACGGAACTAATATAGCAACTAATAAAAGTATTTATGCTTTTAATAAATATGGTAAAAATGCAGTAAAAGAATCTGTTGAAGATATCAATAAAGGTGTTGAAAGAGTAAAAGCATTTAAAAATAAAATTGCAAGAGGTAAAGAGAAAGAATACATAGAAAAGAATTCTAAAAAAATAAATACTCCTATAAAACACAAAACTATTAGAACATCACAAAAGAATAAAGGAAAATTTATTAAAACTGCAAGTAGTACAGGTATTAAATCAATAAAAACATCAAAAAATATCACAATACATACTGAAAAAAAAGCAAAAGCAACTGCAAAGGTTGCTCAAAAAACTGCTCAAAGAATAAAAGCAGCAGCTGAAGCAAGTGTTAAGGCTACAAAAGCAACTATTAAAGCAGTAATTAGAGCAGTAAAAATGATGATTGCAGCAATGAAAAGTTTAATTATGTTTTTGATTGCAGGTGGATGGATAGTTGTAATGATAATAATAGTTATTTGCATGATAGGATTTTTAGTAAGTTCTGTTTTTGGTATTTTTTTCTCAAATGAGTATGAATCAAATTCTAAAAATATGTCACAGGTTATATCTGAATTAAACACCGAATTCATGAATAAGATTACAGCTATTCAGCAAGAAAATCCTTATGAAGAATACGACATTGAAGGAAGTAGAGCAGAGTGGAAAGAAGTTTTATCTGTTTATGTAGCAAAGTATAGTAATGGCAATTATCAAACAGAAATGATGTCATTAGATGATAATAAAATTGAGGAAATTAAAAAGATATTTTGGGAAATGAATGAAATTGCATTTACAAAAGAAGAATCAACTGAAGAAAAAGTTATTATACATTTAACTTGGACTGAATATAAAACAATAACTCATACAAAATTACATATCAAAATAAATCATAAAACAGCTGAAGAAATGGCTGACAAATACAATTTTAATTCATCGCAAAGAGAACAATTAAATGAACTACTAAAAGATGACTATGTAAGCATGTGGGCAAATGTTATATATAATTCTTCAGGAAGTAATGATATTGTTGCCGTAGCTCAAAGTCAAATAGGAAATGTTGGTGGACAACCTTATTGGTCTTGGTATGGATTTAGTTCAAGAGTTGAATGGTGTGCAACATTTGTATCTTGGTGTGCAAATGAATGTGGATATATTGATGCAGGTATAATACCGAAATTTGCAAGTTGTGAATCGGAAGGAGTTGCATGGTTTAAAGCATGTGGTTTATGGCAAGATGGCGGATATATTCCAAAACCTGGAGATATCATATTCTTTGACTGGGCTGATAAACATGATGGCATTGCAGACCATGTCGGAATTGTAAAATGTGTTGAAAATGGGCGTGTTTATACTATAGAGGGAAACTCAAGTGATAGTTGTAAGGAAAGAGATTATGATTTAAATAGTAACGAAATCAGAGGATATGGCACTCCAATGTATTAAAAATATAACAAACGAAAGGGTAATAAATAATGAAATTAAAAATATTTGATGTAGTAGAACTAAATGATAAAAATAGAGCAACAATTTTAAATATAAAGAATAATGAATATTTAGTAGAAATTGTTAATTCTGCTGGTGTCTCTATTGGAAACAGAATAATTACTGAAAAAGATATAAATAGAATTATAATAAAAAAATCAAAAGAAAAAATGAAATAAAAAATCCAGGTATTTACTCTATATAAGTAAGTACCTGGATTTATTTTTTTGTAGAAATTTAATATATTTTAAGTTTTTTTACTAATTATATGATATAATGTGCAAAGTAAGGTGGGAGTAATAAGTGATAAAAATACTATTTGTATGTTTAGGCAATATTTGTCGTTCTCCAATGGCAGAATTTGTCTTTAAGGATATGGTAAAAAAGAATGGACTTGAAAATAAGTTTTATATAGATTCTGCTGCAACAAGCTATGAAGAAATAGGTAATGGAATGCATTATGGAACAATAGATAAGTTAGAACAAAAAGGTATTCCATATACAAACCATAAAGCAAGAAGAATTACAAAGAATGATTATAAGAAATTTGACTATATTATTGGCATGGAAAATAAAAATATAAGAGATATAATTGGAATTGTTGGACAAGATGTTGATAATAAAGTATATAGGCTTTTAGAATTTTCTAGTAATCCAAGAGATATTGCTGATCCATGGTACACTGGAAATTTTGAAATTACTTATAATGATATTATAGAGGGATGTAATTGTTTTCTTAATAAGATAAGGAGTGAGCTTAATGACAGATAAAGAGTTAAAAAGTTTTACAATTAATTATATTTCATCTAAGGAGAAAGAAAATCCAAATTATATTAGATATACTTTTTATGAGTTAAGGATAAAAAATAATTTATCTGAAGCTGAAGTAGATGAATTTTTAAGAATGAACAAAGATTACTTTGAAAATAAAGACTATAATGTTTATTTTACTGGAGCAAAGTTTACTTATGAAAATGCAAGTAGAACGGTACAATCAAATGAACTGATGATAGCAATAAAAGAATAGGAGAAACAATATGGAAATATTAGAAGAAAAAGTATACAATCAAGTAAAAAAATTTATGATAGAAAATAATATAGACATAGGTAATAGAGGAATAGTTGCAAATTCAAATATGTGTACAATTATATCAAAGTTTATAAATTATAAATATAGTGTTAATGAAATTCTGCTAATTTATGATTTTATTACTGATGTATTACAAGGGAAAATACCTAAAATAATAAATGAGGTTCCAAAAGAAGAAAGGATAAGAACAGCCATTAAATTATTGGATAAAAATTATATATCATTTTACAAAAATGACTTAAATGTGGAAGAAAAAGAAAAATTTGCTTGGTGCATTGTATATTCATATTTTACTTATGGTTTTAATGAAGAAACAGGAGAAATGGAACAAGGAATATATGATTTTACATCATTAGATAAAATAGAAAAAGAATATTATTATGAAAAAGAAACATTTCCCTCTAAATTTTCTGTTATAAAATATTCAGATGATTCAAACGAAAACTATGGATTTGTTGTAGAAAATCCAATAGAAGTAACATCTGTTGAATTAGAGTATAAATATTTGAATTCACTTATAACTTTAGATAATAAAAAAATAAGTTATGAGAGAATTGGATCTTTTTCGGGAAAAAACAATACTTATGTTGATGGATATGAAATTTATAAAAAAGGGATTATCGGAAGAAAAAAAATTGGAACAATCTATATCTCAGGAGACGGAAGTTCTAATGCCACTAAAGCTCCAAAAGGATTTAAATTTATCTAGTTTTGTGATATAGATATAACTAGTTTCAAATTAAAAAATATTATAGACAATAATTTTCAAAAAATGTCAATATACCGAATTATATAAAGCTAATACTGAAGAAAATAAAAAATAATAAATTATATAAGTAATTTATGAGGTAGATACAATGGAAGATAGAATAAATCTAGGATTATTACATTTAAAATGTCCTTATTGCAAAAATGAATTATCAGTTATTTTTGGTAGTTTATTTGGTAAGAATCTAAAAAAAATTAAAGAAAGCAAAATAAAATATGTTTCGGGGTGTAGTTTTGACTTTAACAGAGATACTTTCTATTGTGATAAATGTAAAAAATATTTTGATAAAAATTTAAATGAAAATCATTTATAAGGATATAGAGCAGGTAATTAGTTGAAAATTATTTACTTCTTTATGATATAATGCAAATAATAATGTGGTTTATTGGAGGTGTTTCTATGATTATAGGATATTATCATCAATTGTTCTTCGGCGGAGGAACATATTATAAACTATCTAAAAAAGCACAAGATTGTAAATATAAGTTTGAATATTGTCATTCTGTAATTCCAAATTATATTCCAAATGCAGAAGAGTTTATAAAAGAATATAATACTTTATCATTTAAAGATGAAAAATTCAAAGAATTAAATGAAAAGTTAAAAGTTAAAAATATTGAATTTAATAATTACATAAATGAGATTATAGAAATAGTCAATAATTCGGATTGGAACAAAATATCAAATCAAGAATATACGTCTAATAACCTAGATGATGTATGCTGGGATTTCTATATAGAAGCTGAAAATAAAAAATATTTTATTAACGGTTATTCTGTATATCCTATAGAAATAGAAAAAATTTACGATTTATTTGAAAAAATGCAAAACGACTTTTAGAAAAAACTTGATTATTTGTTGTCTTATAAATATTTATTCTAAAAGAATAATAGATTAGTTTGAAACATAACTAATCTAAATTTTTATATTTACTAGCAAACAAGTGTTTACAACAACAAAATAAAATGATATAATTCATATAAAATTGAGATAGGGAGGTGGAATATGCAAAATAAAAACATATATGTTGCAATTGATTTAAAAAGCTTTTATGCTTCAGTTGAATGTAGAGAAAGAGGATTAGACCCTCTAACAACAAATTTAGTAGTTGCTGATAGTAGTAGAACTGAAAAAACAGTTTGTCTTGCAGTTAGTCCATCTCTAAAACAATTTGGAATACCAGGTAGAGCAAGATTATTTGAGGTTATTCAAAAAGTTAGAGAAGTAAACACAAATAGAAAACTTAATGCACCAGGACATATATTAAGCGGAAAATCTTACGAAGATAGTGAATTAAAAAAACATCCTGAATATGAATTAGACTACATTGTAGCACCACCTCAAATGAATAAATACATGAAATATAGTACAGAAATCTATAATATTTATTTGAAATATTTTTCTCCAGATGACATATATGTGTATTCTATTGATGAAGTATTTATAGATGTTACACATTACTTACAAACATATCAAATGAAAGCAAGTACATTAGCAACAAAAGTAATTCAAGAAGTATATGAAACAACAGGCATTACAGCAACATGTGGTGTAGGAACTAACCTTTATCTTGCAAAAATTGCAATGGATATTGTTGCAAAACATGCAAAGGCAAATAAACAAGGTGTTAGAATTGCATGCTTAGATGAAGAAATGTATAAAAGACAACTATGGAATCACAAACCTCTTACTGATTTTTGGAGAGTAGGAAAGGGAATAGCTAAAAAACTAGAGCAAAATAATATGCATACTATGGGAGATGTCGCTAGATGTTCAATTCAAAATGAAGATAAATTATTTAAGCTTTTTGGAATCAATGCAGAACTACTTATAGACCATGCTTGGGGATATGAGCCATGTACTATGCAAAGTATAAAATCTTATGTTCCGACAACAAATAGCATAAGTTCAGGACAAGTATTACATTGCCCATACAATTATGAAAAAACAAAACTTATAATAAAAGAAATGACAGAATTATTAGTTTTAGATTTAGTAGATAAACACATGGTAACAAACCAATTAGTATTAACTGTTGGCTATGATATAGATAATTTAACAAATAGCAATATCGATTATAAAGGAGAAGTTACAATTGATAGATATGGAAGAAGTGTACCAAAACATGCTCATGGTACAATCAATTTAGACCATAAAACTTCTTCTAATAAAATAATAGGAGAAGCAATCCTTGAATTATATGACAGAATAATAGATAAAAACTTACTTACAAGAAGAATTACGATTTCAGCCAATAATGTTATAAATGAAGAACAGGCAGAAAAAGAAAATACATTTGAACAAATAGACTTATTTACAGATTATCACGAATTAGAAAAGAAACATGATGAAGAAAAGAAAGAAAGAAATCTTCAAAGGTCAATTTTAGATATAAAGAAAAAATATGGTAAAAATGCAATTCTAAAAGGAATGAATTTTGAAGATGGAGGAACAACAATTGAAAGAAATGAACAGGTAGGAGGTCATAAAGCTTAATGAGAAATTATGATGATATAATAAATTTACAAAGACCAATATCTAAACATCCCAAAATGAGTTTATATCAAAGGTCGGCACAATTTGCACCTTTTGCAGCATTAACTGGTTATGATGGACAAGTTAAAGAAACAGCTAGACTTACAGACAAAAGAATAGAATTGGACGAAGAAGTAAAATTGATATTGGATATGAAAATTCAAGTAATCCAAGAAATGCTATCAAATAGACCTAAAGTAGAAATAACATATTTTATACCTGATACAAAAAAAGACGGTGGAAAATATGAAACCATTGTAAATAATGTTAAAAAGATAGACAATTATAACGGACAAATTATTATGCAAAACGATTTAATAATAGATATAAAAGATATAGTTGATATAAATAGTGATATATTTAAAAGCATAATTTTTGACTAAAAATATAAGAACTAGAGCATTATATAATTCTAGTTCTTATATTTTATCCATATAGTCTGATACTAAATCTTCTAATTTTATTCCAAAAACTTTAGCAAAACCGCAAAGTTCATAATCAACAACAGTTCTTTTACCAGTTTCAATTTTATAAATTTCCTGTTTATGAATATCTATACCTTGAAGCATCAATTTATCTGATAAAGCTTGATATGAATAATTATTAAGTTCACGATAGTATCTTATTCTATCTTTCACAATATTAAGACTATCACCAATGTTAGTATTTCTTCTACTCATAAAAATCTCCTTCTAAATTTTTATTGAATATATTGATTTTATAACAATTTTTTGTTACAATATAACCTCAGCAGGTTACATTTGAATTGTCGACAAGTTTCGACATAACATTATAAAATTTATTGATATAATATTTTTAATAAATTGGAAAGTGAAAGAAAAATGGGAAAAATAAAAGTAGTAATTGCAGATGATGTAAATGTTATAGCAGAACAACACAAAAAAGTTGCATCATCTTTTAGTGAGATCGATGTAATAGGAATAGCAAAAAACGGACAAGAAGAATATGAAATGATTGTTAATTTACAACCAGATTTAGTTATAACAGACAATCAAATGCCAGAGAAAAATGGAATAGATGTAATTGAACTCGTTAATAATTCTAGTATTGCTCATAAGCCACAATTTATTCTTGTAACAGGAGATTCTGGTGCAGAATTTAATAAGAAAGCGTATGACTTAGGAGTTTTTAAAGTAATAAGTAAAATTTCCTATGAAAGTCAATTGAAATACGCAATTGGTGACTTCTTGTATTTACAAAGCACAAATGAAAGTGATATAATAGAAAAACATCAAGAGAAAGAGGAAAATACTGAAGGAAAAAGTATATTTAAAAAATTATTTAAGAAGAGGTAATTTTTTATGGATGATACCTTGAAAAAATGGAAAAAAAGATACTTTAATAAAGAAGTTGTTGATGTAAATAAAGAATTTACTGATAAGGAAAAAACAACATTAGAAAAGTTAGGTATTAAATTATCAAATAAGATTTACACAGAGTATGAGTTTGAACAATTAAATGGAGATGTTATATTATATTATTATGATGATGAAATGACAGAAGAAGAAAAAGCTGAGTGTAAAAAACTACCTGATAATATAACTAGAGATGAATATAATGAATTATTAAATAAAATTACTATGATAAATAGTAAACATAACTTTTAAAAAACGCTTTTATATCAATGGTTTTGCCATTGATATTTTTTTATTTTTTTGTCGCATTTTGTTGTTAAAAAAACGAATTTATGATATAAAATATACTAGATATTTGTAAAAAAATACATGATACAAGGAAATGAATTGCTAGTATCAATAAAACAATAAAAGAAAGGATTTAATCAAATAAATAATTTAATTTTTTATTAATTTATACAATTGATTAAAATGTAGAGAAAATGAACAAACAACAATTAGCATCAAAAATATGGGAATCAGCAAATAAAATGCGTTCCAAAATAGAAGCAAATGAATATAAGGATTATATTCTAGGTTTTATATTTTATAAATTCTTGTCAAACAAGGAAGTAAAAGAAATGGAAGCTATGGGGGCTTCTGATGAAGAAGAATTAAAGCAAATACTTCAAGAATCCAACACCAGAATTGTTGACCAATTAAAAAATCGTATAGGTTATTTCATTGCATATGACAATTTATTTAGTACATGGATAAAAAAAGGTAAAGACTTTGATGTGTCAAATGTTAGAGACGGTCTTTCTGCTTTTGATAGATTAATTAATCCTAATCATAAAAAAGTATTTGAAGGAATATTCAATACTTTACAAACTGGCTTAAGTAAATTAGGAGATAATAGTAAGTCACAAACGAAAGCAATAAGTGATTTATTGTATTTAATTAAAGATATTCCTATGGATGGAAAGCAAGATTATGATGTATTAGGCTTTATTTATGAATATTTAATTTCAAATTTTGCTGCCAATGCTGGTAAAAAAGCGGGAGAATTTTATACCCCACATGAAGTATCTTTGCTAATGTCTGAAATAATTGCAGAACATTTAAAAGATAGAGATAAAATTGAAATTTACGATCCAACATCAGGCTCTGGTTCATTGCTTATAAATATAGGAAAATCAGCTTCTAAATATATAAAAGGTGAAAACAGAATAAAATATTTTGCACAAGAATTAAAACAAAATACATATAACTTAACTAGAATGAATCTAGTAATGCGTGGTATTTTGCCTGAAAATATTGTTACAAGAAATGGAGATACATTAGCAGAAGACTGGCCATTTTTCGATGAAAAACATGAATATACTCCACTATATGTTGATGCAGTAGTTTCAAATCCACCATATTCACAAAATTGGGATCCTACAGATATGGAGGTAGATGCTCGTTTTAAAGATTATGGTCTTGCTCCAAAATCAAAAGCAGATTATGCATTTCTTTTGCATGATTTATATCATTTAAAGGATGATGGAATTATGGCTATTGTTTTACCTCACGGAGTATTGTTTAGAGGTGGAGAAGAAGGGGAAATACGTAAAAACCTTATTGAGAAAAATAATATAGATTGTATAATTGGACTTCCAGCTAATATCTTTTTTGGTACAGGAATTCCAACAATAATTATGATTTTAAAGAAAAATAAAACAAATACTGATATTCAAATTATTGATGCATCAAAAGGATTTATAAAAGAAGGAAAAAATAATAAATTAAGAGCGTGTGATATTAAGAAGATTGTTGATACAGTAATAAAAAGGAAAGATATTGCTAAATATTCAAGGGTAGTTTCAAGAGATGAAATAAGAAACAATGACTATAACTTAAATATTCCAAGATATGTGGATTCTTCAGATGAACAAGAAAGCTACGATATCTATTCATTAATGTTTGGTGGAATACCTGAAATAGAACTTGAAAGCCTTGATAAATATTGGAAAGCATTTCCAAGCCTAAAGGCAGATTTATTTAATAAAATCAATAATGATTATAACGAATTAAAGTCAGAAAAAGTTGATGAAATTGTAAACAATAATAATGAAGTTATTAAATTTAAAGAAAATTACAAAGAAATATTAAAAAATTATAACGGTCACTTAAATAAATACTTGTTAGATGATATTAACAACATAGATATAAATAGAGGTGAAGAAGATTTAAGCAGAGAATTATTTGATATGCTAGATTCAAATAATTTAATTGATAATTATGAAGCTTTCCAAATATTAGATGATTCTTGGAATAAAATTGCACAAGATTTAGAAATAATTCAAACTGAAGGATTAGATTCTGTAAGGAAAGTTGATCCTAAAATGGTTTTAAAAAAGAAGAATGGAAAAGAAGAAGAAATTCAAGAAGGATGGGTTGGCAGAATAATACCATTAGAATTAATACAAGAATATAAGCTAAAAGATGAATTAGATAGTATTAATGATAAAAACAATAAATTATCAGATATTTCTAGCCAGTATGAAGAATTGTTCGAAAACGTGCAAGAAGATGATAAAGATTCTATTTCAAACGATGATAATACTGCATTTGATTTTAAAAAAGTTGCAATAAGAGCCAAGGAAATTGTTAAAGAAAAAATAGAAGTAGAAAAAGACTCAATTGAAGAAATATTATTGAAGGTTAATAAATTACAAGAGACAGAGAAAAATTTAAAAAAGGAAGTAAAAAATGGGACCGAGAAATTGATTGATGATTCTAAAAAAGCAATAGAAAATTTAACTGATAGTGAGATTAATGAATTACTAAAAATTAAATGGATTGATACATTATCAGATAAATTAAATGATTTATCTAATGAAGTTATATCTAATCTTGTAAAGAAAATTGAAGCTATTTCAAGCAAATATAGTGAAACGTTAATAGACATTGATAAACAAATAAAAAAAGAAGAAAAGGAATTATCAAGTATGATAGATGAGCTTACAGGTAGTGAATATGACATGAAAGGTCTTGAAGAATTTAAATCTTTGTTGGGAGGTATATAGAATGAAAAAAAATGAACAAAAACCTAAGATAAGATTTAAAGGATTCACAGATGCTTGGGAACAGCGTAAGCTAAATGAAGTAATCTCTGAATATAAAGAAACTGTTGATTCTGGATGTGATTTACCAATATTAACTTCATCTAAAAGTGAAGGAGTTGTATTACAAGAAGAACATTTTGGTAGAATACAAAATCATGATATTACAGGGTACAACATCTTACCACTAAATTATTGCACATACAGAAATAGAAGTGATGGAGTTGATTTTACTTTTAATATTAACAAACGTTGCAATAAAGGCATTATAAGCAAGTTTTATCCAGTTTTTACTGGGAAAAATAGTGATATATTTTTCATTTCATTAGAACTTAATCATAGCAAGGAAATTATTCATGAAATTTCTTATACTTGTACAGGTACAGGTCAAAAAGTTTTATCATTTTTGGATTTACAAAAAATGAATATAAAAATACCTAGTTATAATGAACAACATAAAATTGGACAATTATTTGAAAAGATAGATAACCTTATCACTCTTCATCAGAGAAAGTGTGATAAGCTAGTAAACATTAAAAAGTCATTATTAGAAAAAATGTTTCCTAAAAATGGCAATAATGTACCAGAAATAAGATTTAAAGGATTTACTGAAGCTTGGGAACAGCGTAAGCTAAATGAAATTATGGATAGATATGATAATTTAAGAGTTCCTGTTGCAGCAAACTTAAGAATAAAAGGGGATACTCCTTATTATGGTGCTAATGGTATTCAAGACTATGTAAAAGGTTATACACATAATGGAGAATTTATATTAGTTGCAGAAGATGGAGCTAATGATTTGAAAAATTATCCAGTACAGTATGTAAATGGCTATATTTGGGCAAATAACCATGTTCATGTACTACAAGCAAAAAAAGAAAAAGCCAATAATAAATTTATAAAATATGCAATTTCTCAAACTAATATTGAATCATTATTAGTTGGTGGTGGAAGAGCAAAATTAAACGCAAATATTATGATGGAAATCGAACTAAAAATGCCAAATAATTTGCAAGAACAATCCTTAATTGGAAATATAATTTCAAAGATAGATAACCTTATCACTCTTCATCAACGTAAGTTAGAACAATTGAAAAATGTAAAAAAATCACTGATTGAAAAGATGTTTGTTTAATAAAAGGAGGATAAAAATGGCATTTGATGATGAATTAGAATTTGAAAAAGCCGTTGTAAGTGAGTTACAAAAGCATGGCTGGAAACATGGAGTGTTAAATCATCCAACAGAAAAAGATTTATTAAAAAATTGGGCAAACATATTATTTGAAAATAATAGACAAATAGATAGATTAAATGAATACCCTTTAACAGATACAGAAATGCAACAAATAGTTGAGCAAATTACAAAATTAAGAACACCATTAAAGTTAAATGGATTTATAAATGGCAGAACTGTATCAATAAAAAGAGATAATCCAAATGATAAAGCACATTTTGGAAAAGAAGTATCTTTAAAGATATATGATAGAAATGAAATTGCAGGAGGAGATAGTAGATATCAAATAGCTGAACAGCCAATTTTTAATACAAAATCACCAATTCTTAATAATAGACGAGGAGATTTAATCTTGCTTATTAATGGTATGCCTGTATTCCATATAGAATTAAAAAAATCAAATATTCCAATATCACAAGCATCTACACAAATTGAAAAATATGCACACGAAGGAATATTTAATGGAATATATTCATTAGTACAAATATTTGTTGCAATGAATCCAGAAGAAACGATTTACTTTGCAAACCCAGGACCAGATGGAAAATTTAATTCAGATTTTTATTTTCACTGGGAAGATTTTAATAATGAACCTATAAATGATTGGAAAAAGGTAATTTCAAGCTTATTATCAATTCCAATGGCACATCAATTAATAGGATTTTATACTGTTGCCGATGATACAGATAATTGTTTAAAAGTAATGAGAAGTTATCAATATTATGCTGCAAATGCTATATCAGATAAAGTTTCAACAATAAAAGATTGGAATGACCCAAATACAAGAGGTGGTTATATTTGGCATACAACAGGTTCAGGAAAAACAATGACATCATTTAAATCAGCTCAATTAATTGCAAACTCAAAAGATGCTGACAAAGTAATATTCTTAATTGATAGAATTGAACTAGGAATACAATCATTAAGAGATTACAATGGTTTTGCAGACGAAGATGAAATTGTTCAATCAACAGAAGATACAGAAGAATTAAAAGTCAAATTATTAAGTAAAAATCCGATAGATACTTTGATTGTTACATCTATTCAAAAAATGAGTAGAATAAGATACGAAAAAGGTATAAATGAATCTGATATTGAAAAGATAAATAAAAAAAGAATTGTATTTATTGTTGATGAATGTCATAGATCACAATTTGGAGATATGCATCAAGCAATAAGAGATACTTTTCCAAGAGCTGTATTCTTTGGATTTACTGGAACACCAATTTTTGAAGAAAATAAAAAGAAAAACAGTGAAACTACAGACATATTTGGAAATGAATTACATAGATATACAATAGCAGATGGAATAAGAGATAAAAATGTTTTGGGATTTGATGTAAATCAAGTAAAAACATTTAAAGATAGTGATGTAAGAAAAAATGTTGCATTACACGAATGCAAATGTCATAGTGAAGCTGAAGCAATTTCAAACCCAATAACTGCTAAGAAATATTATGAATTTATGGACAAACCGATGGCGGGTACAAAAGATTCAAACGGATTATATACAAAAGGAATAGAAGACTATCTACCCAAAACACAATATCAAACAGATAAACATAGAGAAATGGTAGTCGATGATATTTTAAATGTGTATCCAAGATTAAGTAGAAATGGTAAATTTTCAGCTATATTTGCTACTTCAAGCATAAAGGAAGCGATTACATATTATAAATTATTTAAAAGCAAAAAAACAGGACTAAAATTTGCAATATTAGTTGATCCTAGCATCGATAACAATGATGGATTTGACTTTAAAGAAGATGGATTGGCAGAAGCATTTAAAGACTATAACGAAATGTTTGAACAAAGATTTTCATTTGCCAATTCTGCATTATATAAAAAAGATATAAGCCTAAGAATGGCACATAAAAAGCCTTATACTCAAATAGGGAAAGACCAAATAATAAACATATTAATTGTTGTAGACCAAATGCTTACAGGTTTTGATTCAAAATGGATAAATACATTATATTTAGATAAAGTCCTAAAAAATGAAAGCCTAATACAAGCATTTTCAAGAACAAATAGATTATTTGGACCAGATGAAAAACCATTTGGAATTATTAGATATTATAGATTTCCTAATACGATGAAGAGAAATATTGAAGATGCAGTAAAAATGTATTCAGGAGATAGGGTAATAGGGCTTTTTGTACCAAAACTTGAAGAAAACGTTAGAGAAATGAATTATCATTTTGAAAAAATAAAACAACTTTTTAAAAATAATGGATTAAATGATTTTAGCAAGTTACCAGATGATCCAAAAGAGAAAAAATTATTTGTAAAAGAATATAATGAATTTTCAAAATATTTAACTGCAGCAAAAATACAAGGATATAATGTCAAAAGTTATTCTGATGACTCTAATAATGATACAATAAATAAAGAAAAAACCGAAGAAAATATAAATGATGAAAATCAAAACGTAGAAAAGATTGATAGAAATATTAATGAAAATGTTATCAATTATAATGAAAATTCAAATTTTGTTTTAGATAGTGAAAAAGTTGCTGAAGATAGTGATGATTCATACAATGTTACTTCTATCGATTCTGTAATTAAAATATCACAAAATGATTTGGACGCATTAAAACAAAGATATAAAGAAGTAGGAGCAGAAACAAAAAAAGAAAGCAATGGTAATGGAATAGCATATGATATAAAGGGATATTTATCAGAGGGAGATTCTGTTAAAATTAATCACGATTATATGAATGGTAAATTTCAAAAATATTTAAAAAATTTATCCCAAGAGAATATTACCGAAGATGAATTAAATCAGAGTTTAGAAGAATTACATAAAACATTTGAAACTTTAACTCAGGAACAACAAAAATATGCTAATATCTTTTTACACGAACTTCAAAGTGGTAATATAGAAATAGAAGAAAGTAAAACATTTATGGATTATATTACTGAAATGCAAACTAAATTTGAAAGAGACCAAATATCAAGAATTTCAGAAGCACTAGGAATTGATGAAGAAAAGTTAAGAAATATAATGAATTCTAACGTAAATGAAGCAAATTTAAATGATTATGGACGATTTGATGAATTATTAAAATCAATTGATATAGATAAAACAAGAAAATACTTTGAACATAAATACAATAGGGCATATAGTAATTTTGAGTTGAATCAAGATTCATATGATATGATAAGAGACTTTATTTTAAAGGGTGGATTTGAAGTATAATTTGAATGGAGGAAGATATAATATGGGACTATTTAGTTCAAATAATGATGACGACTTTAAAGTAGGAGACAGGGTTAGAGTAAAATATAGAGAAGAAGAAGGATATATAATAGACATAAGTGGAAGTTTATATATGGTATCTCTTAATAATGGAGAATATGTAGATTCTTATTCAGCAGACCAATTAGAAAAATGCTAATGAAATTAGAGAAATAAAAAGAAGGCGTATGCCTTCTTTTATTTGCCTTTTAACTCTCTAAAATAATCAACAACGATAGTAAAAAAATATTTAGGAGTTATTATATCATTATTATAAACATGAAAAAAGGAGCGTAGCTGTTCCTTAGAAATATGACTATTCATTGTATCTATGGAACTTCTAATACTCCTTTGTATCTTATTTACTTTTTCCTCATTTATAAAAGCAACTAATTTATACAGTTCAGTAATATTTGAAAGAAGATTTATATCTTTATATGCAAATTGTATTGCATCAGTGATATATCTTGCACCTTTTGAATATATATTAAATTTAAAGTCAAAGAGAAGGTCTTTAATTTCTTTTTGTGTTAAAATTTCTGAAGTTTCTCCAATTTCTTTAATTGTTTCCTTTAAAGTATCATAATCAACAGGCTTTGGCATAATTCTATATATTTTTGATGTATTAAAAAGATTAATCCTTAAATCTGTATGCCCTGACACGATTATAATATTACACTTATTTTTTTCTGAAGAATCTAAAGATAAATTATCAATTACATCAATGCCGCTTAAACCTGGTAACTTTAGATCTAATACTAAAACGTCAGGCTTTTTTTCTATGTATTGTTCAACAGTCGACGGTCCATCTAAGGTTCTTGATACAACTTCAATATCTTTGTCTTTTGTTAGAAACTCACAAAAATTAGTATTTTGTTCTAAACTATCTTCAGCAACCATAACACTTATCATTTTATTTATATCCCCCTGTGAAATGATATTCTAAAAATATTATACTTAATGTTCTTGCCAATCCCTAACTATTTGATTTGAATTATACCACGAAAGTATTGATTTTTCAATTATTTTGACATATTTTTACATAATTTAAGTAAGATTATGTTTACAATTGTGCCAAAAAAGGGAATAAAAGGGAATTTTCAACATGAATTTTAAAAAAAGTAGTATTATGCCACTAGGACAAATAGTCTATATATTTTGAGGTAATAATTATCTACTAAAGTAAATAATTTTAATTCAAAATACAAATGATATTTTAGTAATTACATATAATTATTTTTACTAAAGATAGACTATTGAGAAAGGAATTTAAAAATATGTAAAAATTAATAAATTTATAAATATAAAATTTTATATACAATAAATTATGCCTTTAATTATAGGACTATGTCCTTGATTGGAGGTGTTTCTATATGACTATAAGAATTTATATTACTAATTTACAAGTCGAAATTGTTCATTATTTTATGTTCAATTTTGACTTGTTTTTTTGTAGGTCACCTCCTGAAAGTTCGTTTATTTATACGAGTTTTAGGAGGTTTTATTATGAGAATAATTCATATTGATAATTATGATGTATGTGAGGAAAATGGAAAGTTTTTGGCAGCTTCATTCGTTGATTATGAAGGAGTATCACATTCAGTTGAACTTACTGAAGAATTGGAAGAATACTTTAGAAGTGTAAGAAAAGAAGAATTTAGAGAAGACTGGGAAAAAAGATTTCATATTGATGTTGGAATAAATTCAACAGAAGATGTTTTTGAAATAAAAATATCAATGAATTCAAATTGTAAATCTGCTGAAGATATATTTTTTGAAAACGAAATAGAAGAAATTATTTTAAAAGAAATAAACAACTTACCATCTCCCCAGAGAAATAGAGTTTATTTGAAAATTATTAAAGATTATAAAAATGCAGAAATAGCTAATTGTGAGAATGTTGATAAATCAGCCGTTACAAGAAGCCTTAAAGTCGGAATAGAAAAAATATTTAAAAAATATAAAAAATTTTAAATTTACTATCAACTTTTTGACTTTAAAACACTTAACAAGTGAGAGGGATAATTTAACTTCTTATTTTGAACATTGAAAATTGAATAGAATTTAGTTAGGTACACCCTATATATGAGCTAGTGCAAAATCTATATTAGTGACAAATATAGAATCACTTAAATATGAGAGTAGCTACTCATAAGGCGAAGAAATATATAGGCAAAAATGACACTCTGTGTTCAGTCACAGTTCGAGCGAGATAATAACCGTCGCAAGCAATGAGAACATGCCAGATTTCTGGTGGTCGCTTCACTCCAGACCGAAAGGTTAGAAGCCATCTGAGGTGCAATTTAGCAAATTGCCATCTAACTAATTAGAAATAGATAAATATAAAATGGAGGCAAAATAAAATGAATTTAGATTTAATCACAATGATAACCATGTTAATAATCATGAGTCTATTCATAATTGGAATATTATTTTATTTGATTATTATATGGTCTGACCAATGTACTACAGAAGAAGAACAATATTACGAAGATTTAGAACAGATGGAATATTTGAAAAAATATAATGATAAAAAATAAAACAGGAGGTCAATTATGTTTGAATTAACCCAAAAGGAAATGGTAGCATATATCATTTATTCTTCTAAGAAAATAGACAAATTTTCTGACAAAACACTAGAAAACTACATAGAAATATTGCAACAGGATCTAATAAATACAAATATAGGACAAGTCTTATGCAAAATAGATTTGAGATTATTTAATAATTTTGAATTTAAAGCTAAATTAAATCATTCTGAAATAATTGTATATGCAAAATTAATTTACAAAAGATTACTAAATTATTTTGATAAGAAATTTACAGATGAAGATATTATAAAAGAAAGTATATTTATATTCAAAGAATATTCAGTAAGAACAGCTAATGAAGAAATAATTAAATTAAATTAAAATTATAATTTATATATAAGCAAATGTCAAAGGTACAAATTTTGAAAAATATTAAATATTTTTAATTTTTGCACCTTTGTTTTAATTTTTAAAATTTAATAAACTTCTTAAAAATAAAACTTGATATTTGCAAGTTTTATTTGAAGGAGGTATAGAAAATGTCATTTCTTGATAAACAAGCTGAAAGTCCAGAATATCTAAATTACTATCTGAAATATATAAGATATATTCTTTTATATTCAGAAACAACCGTAAATGAGATATATGCAGATATAAGAACTTTTTTTAGATATTTAATAGTAATAAATAATGAGAAAGAATATGCAAATCTTACAAAAGACAATTTTAAAGAAATAAAAATAAAAGAGGTCTCACTAGAAATGCTTGAAGCAATCAAGCCTTATACAATAAATGATTATCTTTATTTTTTAAGATATACACTGGATAATTCTGCAAAAACAAGAAACAGAAAATTATCATCTTTAAAAAACTTTTTTAAGTACCTTGCTGATAATAATTTAATATCATTTAATCCTACACAACACGCAAAATATGGCAATGTAGAAAAAAGATTACCCAAATATCTTACATTAAATGATAGTAAAACTCTGTTATCTAAAACGATAACATCAAATAAAAGGAATACAATAAGAGATTATGCCATTGAATGCATATTCTTGAATTGTTGTCTAAGACTTTCTGAACTTGTAGGACTCAATATTACAGATATGAAGTTAGATGAAAGAACAATAAAGATTACTGGTAAAGGAAGTAAACAACGAATTATATATATAAATGATGCTACATTTGAAGCTATTAATGAATATCTAAAAATTAGGCCAAAACTTGACAAAACAAATAAAGATTACAATGCTTTATTTTTGAGCGAAAGAAAAAAAAGAATATCAAGAAGAACTGTACAAACAATAACAGAAAATTGTCTTAAAATGGCTTTTGATGGTTCTAAAGATAATTTACATACACATTCATTAAGACATACTGGAGCAACACTTATGCATAATGAAAATAATGCTAATATTGTTATAATTCAAAAGATTTTAGGACATGAGCAGTTATCATCTACAGAAATATATACTCATATAACTAATAAGAAAATGAAAGAAATTATGCAAAATTGTACTATTTCAAGTATTTTAGAGAAAAGGGAGGAAATATCAAATGTCAAAAAATAATTATAAGGAATTTATATCAGATTTTACTAATTATCTATATGCTATAAAAAATTTATCAGAATTATATGTTAAGGGAATTGTTGGAACAGTACATCAGTTTTTAGAATTTATAAATATATATAAATTTGACCAACAATTTGAATCTGTAGAAGATATCTGTTTAAATGATATTAGAACATTAACAAATAATGATGTTTATAGTTTTGCATTTTATTTAGCAAAAAACGATTATATGACAAGCTCTCGTTCAATTAAAATAGAACACTTGAGAACATTTTTTGATTTTCTATTTAGAATAAGACATGATATATTCAAGCAACCATTTAAAAAGATAAAAGCAGAAAAAAGGATTACAAAACAATTACCTAATTATCTATCATTAAATGAATCCAAAAAACTTATAGATTTGTATAATGATAGTCAAAAGGTAAGCGAAATTAGAAATAATGCAATAATAACACTATGTCTGAATTGCGGGTTAAGAGTATCTGAAGTTTCAAAATTAAATATATCTGATTTTAATTTCACAACTGATACTTTTTTAATTCATGGTAAGGGAAACAAAGAAAGAACAGGCTATTTAAATAAAAATACCAAAGATGCAGTTTTAAAATATTTAGACATACGAAAAAAAATTAAAGTAAAAAAGAAAAAAGATTCTGATGCATTATTCATTTCAAGGAAACACGAAAGAATCGATGTAAGTAGTATTAGAAGAAATCTAAAATCTGCTTATACTCAAGTAAATTTGGATACTAAAGAATACTCTGTTCATACGCTAAGGCATACCTGTGCTACTTTACTTTACAAGTCAGGACAAGATATTAAGTTAATACAAGAGTTGCTGGGGCATACAAGTGTTAACACAACAAAAATATATACACATTTATATGATAAAGAAGTAGAAAAGACAATGCAGGAACATCCTTTGGCACAATTTAAAATTAAAAATGCAATAGATTTTTGTCCTATTGCAGTATAGGAGGTTAAACATGAAAGAGTCAGAAGCAAAATTTGATTTAAATGATATTAATCCTGTAGATATGAGGTTATTATCTGAACAAGTTGATATTATATTAAGAGCATTAGAACTTTATGCATATAATTTAGAGTATATGTTAAATGGAGAAAATAGTTCTGATGAAGAAAGGCAAAAGAAATTAGCTATGCTTAAATATACTTATGAACAAGTATTATCAGAACAAGCAGAACAAGTTAATGCAAAATCTAATAATTCAGAAATGCAAACACCATTTGGTAAAAAAATGATAAAAGATACAACTATTATTGATATTATTCCTAAAAATAAGGAATTTAAAGTAGTATAGTAAAATTGATATAAATCCTCAAAAAGTGACCTTCGAGAATCGATTTTAAGCCATTTTTATAATTTAGACATATAACTTGCTATTGTAAAATTGCTTGAAAATATGAATTTATAAGGAAAGAGGGGAATAGAAGCAAATTTTTAGAAATTGTAAAATTACAAATTATAAATTATATATAAAAAAATAAAAATAATAAATTTATAAAGTAACTATAAAATAATTGAATAAATAATAAAACTAAAATTAATCAGAACAAATAATTAATAATGAAAAAATAAAATCATTGCGAAATCTAATTTAAATATAAAAACATAAAATAATTAAATAGTAAATTATTATTGGATTCACTTTAACAGGTCAAGAGACAGCAGAAGGGAGGGACAGATAGACTTGTGGAAGTGTAAAAAAAGAAATATTGAACATTGCACAAAATCAAAGTTTTGTGCAAAAAGGAATAGGAGTAAAATATATGGACGACCTACCCAGGTGTCCTACAACATATTGATATATCAACAATTTTAGCACTTTATAGCTTATTATTTATACAACAAACTATATTACTTATTTATTAAAATCTCTTAAAATCGATTCTGAAGCTTCTTTATTTTGTACTTATATTAGTTTATTCTAATTTAATATTATTTCATTGTAATTTTATATTGTATCTTTATAATTTTTTATCAAAATCTCGAAATCCGCTCAAATCCTTATTTTAGCCATTTTTCAAGACATGTAACTATATTACTTTTTTCTAAAAACGCCTTAAAATCGATTCTCGTGCGTTGCTTTTTAGGCATTTTTCAGCATTTTTCAGAAAGCTTTATAATATCAATATTTTAGTAGATTTATATAAATTTTGCTGCAAGTCATATTATTAGAAAAAAATTCTAAACATATAACTTGTTAAGTTTTATATAAAAATCTCTTAAAAACGATTTTGAAGCGTTTAATTTATAAAATAATATTAGTAGTTAAATAATTAAATCTGATCTGAAAAATTTATAAAGTTATTCATTATAATATGTAAAAATTTATTTTAGACAAATGTTCGGTTTTGAATTTTAATGTTCGTATTATAAAATTATAAATTTAACATTGCACAAATTTAAAATCTGAATTTTATAAATTAAAAATCTCAAAATTTTAATTTACTAATTATAAATTTTATTTTTATGATTTTGTTTTATAAAAATTTTTTAGAAATATTATTGTAGGATCTTTTGGAATAAGTTTTGAAATTTTATTTTTATTTATTTTTAAAATCTTCAATTTTTCAAAACTGCCCCTCTCTCTCCTACTCTTCCACTTTTTTAGTCAAAATTGAATTTTTATCCAACATGTAATTTGAATTCTAATTCATTATTCTTTATACCGTCATTTATTAGCATTTTGCCTATTTCTGGTATGTTATCAGTATTATTGCTCTTACTTTCAACTTGTTCTGCTTGAGTTGATAAGACTTGTTCGTATGTATATCTTAAAAGTGCTTTCTTTTCTTGTCTTAAGTTATCTGAAGAATCATTACTATTTAACATATAATCCAGATTATAGCCATATAACTCTAAAGCTCTTAATATAAGTTCGACTTGTCCATCAAGTAGATTTAATTCTACTGAATGAATATTAGAAGTGTCGAAATTTCCATCAAATTCTTTCATGAGTTCCTCCTTATTATATTTGTATTAAGCACAATAAGCAAGAGCATTCTCCATTTTGAATTGTGCTAATGGGTGGTTAAGCATAACATCCATAACTTCTTGATCGTGTAAGTGAGTATATATTTCAGTTGTATCAATCTGAACATGTCCTAACAGTTTTTGAATTGTATGTATATCACAACCTGCTTTATAAAGTATTGTAGCGCATGTATGTCTTAATGTATGAACAGAATATACTTTTTCATCCAATCCAGACTTTTTATATGCTCTTTTAACAATCATTTTTATTGTTTTATCACTCATTCTTAATCCGTATGCTGTAAGAAATAAAGGATTACCTCTAGCTTTATCATGTGATGTATCTCTAATTTCTAAATATTTAAGGAGAGCTTCTTTAGTTATATCATTTAAGTAATTTGTTCTTTCTTTATTACCTTTACCAATAATCGTAAACCTATCATCTTTTAAATTTATATCATCTATATTTAAGTTTTTAATTTCAGAGAGTCGCAGTCCGCAATTTAAGAATATATGCAGCATAGCATTATCTCTAATTTGAATAGGATCTTCACTATTTGAATAGATTTTAATAAGATTTTTAGCTTCTGCTAATGATAGGTAATTTGGTAATTTCTTTTCAATTTTTCGTTCGCTGTTTATTTTCTTAAATGGTTCTCTAAATATTTTATGTTCTATTCTAAAAAGGTAATCAAAGAAAGTTCTTAAATGTTCTATTTTTACAACTCTGGAATTGTTCTTATAATGTGATTCTGCTAAAAAGAATATAAAACTATAAATATCACTATTATTTAAGCCTCTTATATCATTTAAAGTCATTTTAGTTATAGAATTATATCTGTTTTTAAATTTGTGAACATTTATAAATTCTAAAAATTGTTCGATAGTTACAGTCATATTTTTTATATAAACATCTGATAAGTTTCTAATTGCAATTAAATAGTTTGAAAACTCTTCAACAAATTTAGGTATTTTTAATTCAGTATTCATCTAACTCGTTCCTTTCTATCTAAAATATTAAAGTTTAGCATAAGTTCCTTTAATTTCTTATTTGAAACATGAGTGTATATTTGAGTAGCATCTAAAGATTTATGCCCTAAAATTTTCTTTAAAATAAAAATATTTACTTCATTTTCTTCATATAGTAAAGTAGGACTTGTATGTCTTAATGAATGTGTGTGATATTTCTTTTTAAAGTCTTCATCTTCGTCTTTAAATAATTCGTTAAGCTCATCTTTTATAATAACTTGAACAGCTCTTTGAGATATTCTTTTATTTCTGGAACTTAAAAATAAAGCATCATAATCTGTATTATCTTTTCCTATTTTTGGTCTTATTTCTAAATATGCTTTAATAGCTTCACATACGGCTGCATCTAAATATAAGATTCTTTCTTTATTACCTTTGCCAAGTATTTTTACTGTTTGTTCGCTATCATCTATCTTAATATTAGAAAGATTTATTCCAACTAATTCAGAAAGTCTCAATCCGCAATTTAAAAAAATACAAGTTATTGTATAATTTCTTATTTTATTTCTATCATCTGAATTTATAATATTTGAAAGTAATTGTTTACTTTGTTTTAATGTTAAATGAACTGGAAGCCTTTTTTCTGTCCTTGCGCCTTCCATATTTACAGTAGGATTTCTAAAAATCATATTGTTTACATCTAAATACTCAAATAATCTTTTAGTTGAAGCTAATTTTCTGTTCATAGTTTTAGCATCATTCTCAAGTACAACATGCAAAAAGCTCATAAAATCATTAAGTTGAAAACTTGTTATCTTATCTAAATCTTTTACTGTAATATCTTTAATATCAATCTGTTTAAATTCTTCTTTAGTTATTGTATTTAATTTATTTTTGTCGTACAAAGATAGTTTTACAAATCTTAATAAAGTTTTTAGATCATAATAACTTTCATCTGCTGTTGTTTGAGCTCCAGATTCAATAAATCTTTTATATTTTAAATAGTTATTTATAAATTCTGGAGTATCTTTTTGTTTTGTTAAAAAAGACATACTTGTTCTCCTTTCTTGTGAAATTTTTATTTGTCATCAATTTAGCACATCTTCTTTAGTGAAAACAAAGGTGCAAATTCCAAAATTTAATGGATTTGCACCCTTGACAATTTTATTATTTTGATCTTTTCTTAAGTTGCTTCTTTTCATTGTATTCTTTTATGTATTGAATTTGCTCTTCATCTTCCCTCTTTCGTTCTTCTTCGGATTTATTCATATTTCCTCCGATAATAATTAAAATAGTAATTATACCGAACAACATCATAAAAATTATCCATATAGTCATTGAAATAATATCTAACATAATTTATACCTTCTTTATATTAAAATGTAGGAGAACTATTAAATCCTCCTACATTTGTTATATTTACTCATTTATATTTTTTGGATATTGGTTAATATTTGTCCTCGACATCCCTTAACCTCTGGGAATATATTAGATGGTAGGCTGCTACACTACTCCACTTGTTCACCTTGTATTGTCCCCAATACATTTTGATATTTCAGGTACTTGTCCGACTCTGTCGAACCTACGCTCAATGCTTGCGACGGATCATAACATATAAAATGTTACTTCTACGCTCGAACTATGACTACGCAGGTGTTTCACTTTTACCGATTCATTGAAGTTGCAAACTTCAGTATATTATAGACATTTTAAGCCCCATAATTTCAGCAAGAGATTTGTATCTAACAAATGTATATTTATTTGTCAATGTGCAACATACCAGAAGAATTTTTATATCCTTCTAATAATAAGGTGTCCATGACAATCTAAAACGGAGATATTTTTTTAAGATTTTTTTCGATTTTTTGATAATGTTATAAAAATGTTAAAGCAAATATCTTGTTTTAAATCTTCATCAAACTTGCCATTTACAAAGCAGTTGTTATCAATAAACTTGTCCATCTGTTTTAGAATAGATTCAATTTCCTCATTTGTAAGATTAAAATTATTAAATAGAATTTCATTAGTCATTGATAATACCTCCAATCTTTTTTAATACTTTAGATAGAATCTTATATTCATAATTTTGGTGCTGTTTTAAATAACTTTTAAATTCTCTAAAATTATCAGCGTTTTCAATAGTTTTCTTTAGTGTGTTCATTTCTCTTCGAGTAAGATAAGGTTTAGCAATTCTTAATAATTCATCCATGTAAAATTTATTTTCTACTTTTTCCAATTCAGAATATGTTTCAAGCCCCTGAATATTATCTAATGGTTCAAACTTCGCTATTGCATTTCTTCTAAATTCCTTTGTAAAATATTTTCTTTTTGTATTAGCTACTATTGTAATTAAGTAATTTTGTTCGTTCTCATTTAATTTATATTCTTTCATAAAAATAAACCTCCTAATTAACTTGAATTTGTATTTCAAGCCAACTAGGAGGCGCTCTAGATCTATTTGTAACTAATAATAGTAATAAAAAAACATGCTCTAACAAACAGTATTGTTCATTAGAGCATGTTAACCCCATAAGTTTTATATCTAAAACTGAATATTCAATTAGATTATTTTGTAAAAGTAAATAATTGAGAATCAATTCAGACTTCCTTTAAACTTATGTAGGTCTGTTGTTTCCTTAAAAATCATCTGAAGTAACTCTCATATTATTTATCTAATAAAGTATGATAACTTTATTATATTTACAAAAAAAATAAATTGTCTTTTTTGGTATTATTTTGGTATATATTTGGCATCTAATTGGTACAATTTTATGTCAAATTGTTTTAGATTTTATGATAGTAAATGATAATAATTTATGATAAATTATGATATTTTATGGAGAAAAATGAGAAAAAATAGTATTTTTTGTCGAACCTTGTCGATATTTTGAGAGGCTGAAATCATTGATTTATAAGGCTTTTTGTGATATAATGTAAGTGTCAACAATAAAATATTGAGAGGAATAAAAAGGAAATTGAAGAAAGTAGTTCTAGTTTATGATAACTTGTTACATAAGCCAAAACTTCATAATTTAACTTCTTTTGAGAACGCCAGTAAATATGAATATGAATATGAAGATATATTTATAACTGAATATAAAGATATTTATAATGTATTTGTTAATTCTTTACCAGATGTTTATATAATAAATGTTAGCTTTAATAATTTTGAAATAGTTGAGAGAATTAGAAGTATGTCCATTATAGCGAATAAAAATATTAAACTAATTATTATCTCTTCTGATCCAGAATTTCGAGATATATTATATAAATCTAAAATTCCAGATAGAATATTTTCTGAAAATGTTGCAACTGATGTTTTAGAAGCTACAATTCTTGAGCTTTCTAACATTCACTTGTTTAAAAATAAATTTTTGTATGTTGATTTAATAAATCAATTTGAGTTAAAACCATACTCCCCTACAACTGAACATTTCTTTGTCAGTCTGCAAATTGCAAGTTCTAACCCTCTTTTATTAAGCGGTCATATAAATAATATTTATTATAGTATAAGTAAGGAATTTAATATTTCTACTGAAGCAGCAAGAAAGAGCATATATAGAGTAATTGAATCTGCAAGGCGCAGCTCCAACGACGATTATATATGCTCTATTTTTGGAAATAAAACTCTTAATGATATGAGTCCTTCAAGATTCCTAGAAACTATTACATGGAAATTTAGAGATGATAAAAGGTAGCTTAATTGCTACCTTAATTCACTCCATCCTATCATATTTTAAAGTATAACTGTAATTGTATTATTAGATATTTCTATTGAATCATTGTTTACTAATAATTCCAAATTGCTAAAATCTTTATTTTCAAAGTTTTCTGCTACTATTGAAATTTTAGTATTTTCTTCTTCTTTTTGTATTTTAATATTTATATTGTTTTTACAATCTTTAGCTAATAATTCAACAGATTCAATTATGAAGTAAATTATATCGCTTGCATTGTGTTCTATTACAAAGCTTTCTGATTCTTCAATGTTCATAGTTGAATTGCTAATTAGTAATGTAGGTCTTAATAGAATTGTTATAATATCTTTTAAATCATTTAAGCTTACTGTCTTTATATATTCAAAATTTAAAGCATTATATAATTTTCCTATTCTTTCTACTGCATTACTTATACCTTTTGTTTCTACTTCGTAATCATCTGTATCAGATATAATTGAACCATTCATACCTGCAATTTGCATTAGTTGATCTTTAGCTTCATTTACTAAATTTGCAATTAAGCCACCTGTAATTGAACTTTTAAAGTGTAATTTAGATATTTCTCTATCTTTTTCAATTATTTGTTTGTTTAAGAAAGATGTTTTAATTGCAGCTTTAGTCATAAGAACTAATTCATCTTCTCCCTTAAGCTTGTCTAAATATCCTTGAATATTCATTTTATCTATCATTTCAAGAGGTGGAATTTTATCAGAATATCCAGTTTGAAGTATTACTATTGTTTCATTATTAAATTCTCTTAATTTTTGAACGAACTCATCTCCATTCATTTGAGGCATAAAGAAATCTAATAATAATACATCTGCTTTATTTGTTTTTAAATATTCTAATCCTTCTATTGGATTTGAAAAACATTCAACTTGCATGTCCTCAAATTCAAGACAGCTTTTTGTAGAATTTAAAACCTCCTCTACATCATCTATAACAACAACTTTTGCATTTTTGTAAATATTTTCTTCCATCTAATTTTCCTCCTTAATATTTGGTATTTCTATATAAAAGGTTGTACCAACACCCTTATTAGAATCAAAATACATTTTCCCTTTAAAGCTACTTTCTATTATTGTATTAGAATAATATAATCCGAAGCCTGTACCTTTTTCTGCTTTTGTTGTTTTAATTTCCTTAAAGATATTATTCTGTATTTCTTCATCAATTCCACCTGCCTCATCTGAAATAGCGATTATTACATTATTATCTTTATTTTCTGCTTTAACTCTAATTATACCTTTTTTCTCAATAGAAACATAAGCATCTATGCTATTTTTGACTAGATTTCCAATAACTCGATCAAGCTTGTTCTTTTCTCCATATATTGTAAGACCTTCTGGAATATCACATTCAAGCTGACAATTATTTTTCATTAAAATACTTCTAAACAATATTTTAATTCCATCTATAACATCTTGTAATAAGAATTCTTCTTTGTCTGTATCTCCAGTTGCTCTAATTTGATTTCTTACGCCCATTATAATATTTCCCATACTATTTAAACTATTATCTATATTATCTAGCATTCTATTTAATTTTTCTTTTGTTTCATCTTCAGCAGATATTTTATTAGAATTCATATATTTTTTTAAAGTTGAAATATCTAGTTTAACAGCAGATAATGGCGAATTCAAATCGTGTGCTAATCCTCCTGCAAATTCTCCTAGTATAGCAAATTGAGCTTGTCTTTGCATTGTATATTGATCTTGTTCTATTTGTTCAATGTATTTGTTAGTTTCTTCTTGAAGTGCGGTAAATGATTTTATCAGATCGCTTATTTCATCATTTGAAGAAATAGGAATTTTATCGCTTAAATCTACTTCTTTAGATTTTACCATATTACTTAATCTTTTGGTTACAAGAGTTATATCTCTAAAAATATAGTTTAATACATATACAAGTAATCCCATAGAAACAAATATAAGTAATATAGTAACTATTATAACGCTTGAAATCATATCAGGAGTTGAAGTTGCATACTTAATACCAACAATGAATTGCTGATTATTTATTGTTATAATTTTAAATAAACCTTCATAATCTGTTGCGTAGAATTCATAAGTTCTATTTATTTTATTTTTCATTGCTACATCTGTAATATATTTAACGAAAAATTCTGAAAGGTCAATATCTCCTTTTATCTTTTCTCCATTTAATGTTAGTATAAAATAACCATCATCTTCACTATGTTTCTTTATCTTTGCTAAACTATTTTCTAATTCATATACATTATTGTATTCAGCTATTATATTGTCATCAATTTCTTTTGAATAGATTCTGTATATATTTTCTCCATTAGTAATTATTGATTTTGAATAACATATAAAAGTAATTAAAACACTTGTAATTATAAGTAATGGAACTACTGTAAATACAACTGAAGTTTTAATACTGCGTCTTCTTAATTCATTTAATATTTCAGCTTTTTCTTCATCGTTTTTATCTGTTTTATTAAATATTTCTATTAGTATGTCTTTAAATATTCCTTTACAAAATACATAAGATAGAGTTGCAACAGACAATAACATTGCAAGGAACACTAAAGAAACTCTTAATATTACTCCCCAACTACCTTTTAAGATTAAGAAAGTACATGTTATAGAAACAATAGGAGCAATAATTTGTAGTAGATAAATAATTTTTGGTGTTCTTTCTATGATTTTTATAATATCAATATATTTTTTTTCAATATTTTTATTGTTTTCTAATAGTAATTTATCTAGCTTTTTGTGTGTTAGAAATAATATTAAATTTTCTACAAAAATACAAAGTAATAACATTGACATATACTGTTGAGTATATGTTAATCCGTTAATTCCAACTTGAAAAGCATTGTTTATTGAGTTAGGCGGATAGTTTAATAATTTTGGTATAAATGGATAAAAGACTAATACTGCAATTATATCTATAAAATTATACATGAATATTAGTTTTTTCCATTTCTTCTTAAAATCTTTCATTTCTTTCCCCTTAATTTATATATTTTTTAATATATTCTTTAGTAATATCATTCCATTTAAAGCCTTCATTTTCTAAATATATATAGCTTATATTTGAATTGATATTTTTTGTTTGTACTTCATTTTCAAGTAAAGCAATCAACTCATTTTTATCCTCTAAATCTGTTACGATTTTTTTCTTATATGTTTCTCTATCAACAACTTTAATAGAGTAACCTATATCATTTAAAATATTTACTAAATCACTTATAGAGATTTTATTATTATTTTCAATATGATAAATATTTAATTTATTGTCTAATAAAATTTTAACTATTGCAGTAGCACATAAATCAACAGGACTTATATCTGTTTTATACTCCATAATGTTGTCTAATACCACCTTGTATTGAGTAATTGTTTTTAATTTTGTTATGAAAGCATTTGATTGTTCGTTTAATTGGAATTTTCCATCTCTTTTTCTCCACATGATATTACCCAATCTAAATATTGTTGCTGTATTACCTTCATTTATTGATTCTGCTACAAGTTGTTCTGCTTCAAACTTTGTTTTGATATATATGTTTTCTAATTGTTGTCCGCAATATAATGTAGATTCGGAAATAGCCTCTTCATTTACTGCTCCTTCAAAAACTGACATAGTTGAAATCTGAACAAAATGTTTATTTTCTTTTTTACAAAATTCTAAAGCTTTTTTTACACTATTATAATTTATATTATAGAAATACTCTGAACTTCCAAAATGTTTAACGCATGCAGCGCTATTTATGATCATTGTAACATTTTGCTTAATCTTTTTAAAATCGCTTGGACTCATTCCAAATTTATCAACTGTAAAATCGCCATTTAAAGCAATTATTCTTTTCTCATATTTTTCGTAAAAATCTTCATCAAAATAATCTATCAATATTTCTCTTAATCTTGAGCAAGCTTTTTCTTTTGTATTAGATCTAACAAGACAATAAATATTTTGGCTTGTATAGTTTAATAATTTTTCTAAAATATGAGAACCTAAAAATCCAGTAGCTCCTAAAAGTAATATATCTCCATCAATAGTTGATTTTTTTGCTTTTTTATTGTCAATTTCTTTTATATATGTTTTAGATTCCTCTACTTTTGTTACTTTCTTATCAAATTTTTCTGCCAACAAACGAATTGAAGGATAGTTGTAAAAATCTTGTAATGTAAATTTTAAGTTAATCTTTTCAAATTCGATTATAAGTGATATAGCTTCCAATGAATCAATTCCTAAATCTAGGAAGTTGTCATTTATACTTATAACTTTCTCCCCTACTTTTTCCTTTACTATATTGTATATTGCGTTTTCTGTTTTTGTTGAAGGTAAAACTATATTTTCCTTTACTTGTTCTAATGCAATATTCATCAATTTACTATTATCAATTTTTCCATTGTTATTTAAAGGAAATGTTTCAAGCTTAATAAATTTTGAAGGCATCATATAATATGGTAATGTCTTTGATAAAAATTCTCTTAAGCTTTCTTCAAGCATATCTTTATCATTTAATATTACAAAAGCAATAAGTTTTTCTTCTCTATAATTATCTTTGTCTAAAATAACTTTTGCATTTTTAATTTCATTGTTGCTTTTTAAAGAATTTTCAATTTCTCCTAAATCGATTCTATATCCTCTAAATTTAATTTGATTATCATTTCTTCCAACAAAAATTATATTGCCATTCTTATCCCATCTGCCAATATCTCCAGTTTTAAACATTCTCGTTCCATTTATAACTAGGTATTTTTCGTTTGTTAATTCTTTATTGTTTTTATATCCTTTACCAACTCCATCTCCACTAATATATATTTCTCCATTTGTGTTTATTGGTAATATGTTTTTATCTGAATTCATAATATAAATCTTCGTATTATCAATCGGATGTCCAATAGGAACTATTTCATATTCGTTGTTTTCATTTGTAAAATCATACATTGTAGAGCATATTGTTGTTTCGCTTGGGCCATATCCGTTGATAATATGAATGTCTGGCTTAACATTTATGAATTTTTCTAAAGTAGTCGTTTTTATAGGTTCTACTCCAACAAGTATTTTGTTTAACACTATCTTTTCTTTGTATTGATCCATAATATCAGAAATATCTTCTAACATTGAAGGAGGAAAATATGCAAATGTTATTTTATTTTTAACTATATATTTAACTATTTCTTCAATCGTAGAATATGTTATATCTTTATATAAAGATAATTTTGCACCATAAAATAAAGGTGTAAATATTTCTGCAATACAAACATCAAAACTAACATTTGTAAGTGATAGAAAATTATCCTTGTTTGTTATGTTTTTATTCAAAATATTATAAAAATTATTTACAAAATTTATAAGATTTCCGACTGTTTGTTCTGTTCCCTTTGGCTTTCCTGTTGTTCCTGAAGTATATATTAAATAAGCAACATCATCCATATTAACTTTAGCGTTAATATCTTTAAAAATCTTATATCTATAAAGTCTATTTATATCAATATTATTTATATTTGTATATTTATTTAATAAAGATCCTTTTGTTAATAAAGCTTTTGCTTTACTGTCTTTTAATATATATCTTATCCTTTCATCTGGTAAGTTATTATAAAGCATTATAAAGCTTGCTCCAATTTTTAGAGTAGCCAGTAATGAAATTATAAGTTCAATACTTTTTTCTTCTAATAATACTCCTATAACATTTCCTTTTTTTATGCCTTCTTTTGAAAGAATATTAGTCATAATATTTACTTTTTCAATTAAGTCTTTATAACTAATTTTTGATTCTTGATCTTCAATAGCTATGCTATTAGGATATTTTTGAGCAATATCACTTATGATTTCAATAATATTCTTGTCCTTGTTATATGCAATATCTGTATTATTGAAAGTATTTACTATTGTACTTCTTTCATCTTCTGTAATTATTTCTATGTTTTTAATCTTTTGCTTTGTGTTTGTTGCAATTTGTTTAACAATATATAGCAATCTATTATGGATATTTATAACTTCCTCTTTTGCTATTGAATTAGCTTTATAATCATAATTTATAATAAATGTACCTGTATTCTGCATATCGCTTATATGTATTTGTAAGTCGTCAGCGCAATAACCATTAAATTCCCAATTAGTTTCGCAATCCATCATAAACGAGTTGTCTATTTTAGCATTTTGATAAGAAAATGCAACAGAATACATTTTTTGATTTGTATCTAATTTTTCTTTAACATCTTTTTGCAATATTTCATAAGGGTATCTATAATGTTTCATAAAACTAAATTGTTTTTCGTTAATATTCTTTAAAAAATCAGCACATGATAAGTTACTATTAACATCTATGCAAAATGGTAGAGTTTCTATAAACATTCCCATTGTATTCTTTAGTCTTACATTTTTTCTATTTAGAACTGGCATTCCTATTGCAATATTCTTACTGCTTGATATTTTGCTCAAATATATTGAAAAAGCAGACATAAATAAACATTGTGCTGATATACTATTTTCTCTACAAAACTTACTTATATCATTTACTATTTCTTTTGAAAGAACAAAGTTTTCCCTCTTACCTCTTGGATTATTAGTAACTTCAAAAAATTGTGTTGTTCTTTCATTTTTATACTGCTCTTGCCAATATTTCTTATCATCCTCAAATCTTTCGCTTTGTAAATAATTATCTTCAGTATCTATATATTCTTTATATGAATAAGTTATATTTTCTATTTCTTTATTGTTTTTTAAGTCTTGATATATTCTAATTATTTCTTTTGCATACATACTTACAGTCCACGCATCAGCAACAATATGATGTGAAACCGAAAGAACATCTGCTGTTCCATTTTCATATTTTAACAAATAAAATTTCATTAAATTATTGTTTAAAATAGTAATATGCTTTCTGGATAATTCTCGTATTTTTTTATCTTTGTCTATTGTTTCATCAATAGATATTTTTTCTACATAATCATCATTGTATTCTCCGAAATATTGATAATAATCCCCATTTACTTTAGTGATTTTTATTCTTAAAGCATCATTTTGCTTAACTATGATCTCTAGAGTTTTCCTTAATAAATTTATATCTATTCGTTCTTTAAACGCAATTCTACCAACTACATTATTTACTGATGTAGATTTATAATATTGTTCAGTTAATAAAATATCTCTTTGTGGAGTAGTTAATCTATATAACTTATCTATATTCATTCATTCACCTTCGTTCTTCGGAAACCCCTATTTTCAACTATATTTCATATACTATCAAATGTGTACTTAATTTATATTACAAGATATTGTAAAATCGTAACAAAATTTATAACAAAATGTCCAAACATTATTGGCATGATTTCCTTTTTCTTTTTATAATATAAACACATAAATATTATTGCAGGAATAAAAGCTACAAACCTATAAATCATGTATTTTATATCTAAAATCATTGGGAAAAAGCAATGTTGCAATAAATAAAACAATATCGTAGGATATAATAACTTTAATTTATTTATACCAACTCCTAAATATATTCCTTCTTCAGCAAAAGTTGAAGTAATCGGTAAAAATATTAAGTCAAATATAACTATAATTATCGGTAATGGTTGAATCATTATATCTGGTGTATATGGAATTGTTTTATAAAATATAAATCCAGATAAGTACGATCCTAATATTCCTATTAAAGTTATTAGTAATCCAATTATGACAATATTCTTTATTTTTGATTTTTTATAATCAATTAGTTTTAAATAATTTACATTATTTTTTTTACAAAATTTATATAATACAAAAATTGTAATAAAATTACATACTATAACAACTAAAGTCCAATATTTTGAAATTTCTTGAATATCTATTTTTGTAATTAAAGATATTAAGAAAAAAATCAATATAAATAAAATTGTTCTTAATGGTAATAAAAACCATTGCTTATTTTTACCCATTTATATACACTCTTTCTTTAGTTTATCGTTCATTTTTTAATTTGCTTTTTTTACCAAATACATTATAATACAAAACAAAAAAATTGTCGATACTTTTTTGCCTCCAAATTATTGTTCTTATAATATTTTTGACAAGTTAGAAAAATAAAACCTTATCAATCCAAAACGACTAATAAGGTTACTTTATTATTTATTCATTTTGTCTTTTAAATAGTGTAATAATCCCATTATATAAACAATTTTGAAATTAAATTCAATAACTGTGTTGTTAAATGTTTCATATCGTCAACATCTATGACTCGATCATAAACTTCTTTTAATGCTTCGTAACATTCTGTATCCTCTTTTTCTTCTTCCAATGCAACACCTATAATACTTATTCCCTCTTTTTCAATCTTTCTTGCTGTATTATGAGTGTCTTTTGTAGAAACAGGAGGACTATAATCATCATTGTCGTTTGCTGTATGACAAGGGTAACCATCTGAAATACAAATAATCACTTTGTGTTCTGCGTGAGAATGCTCTATGAGATATTTTTTTGCCCACATTAAGGATAGACCTTCTCTAGTCCCTTCATCAGCATCTAACAACAAAATATTGTACTTATCATTTTTAGTATAATTAAAATCTACTAATATTTTATGTTTTACTAATGGTTCATCAAATATGGCTCTATGTTCGACAATAGCATGCTCAATACCATTTTTAGATAATACCTCGTGAAGTATTACTGAAGACTTAATTGCATTTCCGTTTTTAGCTCCTGCCATAGATCCTGATCCGTCTATTAAAAATAGAATTGCTATATCTGGTACATCTATTCCTTGAACTTTTCTATACCAATAACGCTTTTTCAAATCGCCTAATCTTTTAGATTCTATTCCACTTCCAAAACTAAATTTATCTTCTTTTGAGTCAACATTTCCTTTTAGAAGTTGACTAAATTTAGCGTTATAAGAATTTATATTAAGCTTATATCTATTGTAGATATTATCATAAGCTTTTTTCATATTTATATTTGGTTTAGGATATGTAACTTTTATTTTAATGTCTTTGTGCATTGCACTTGCTTTTAAATCTCCGCCTGTATATTCCCAATGTTGAGTAGTTTTTGAAGCTTGTCTTATACTTTGTCGTTTATCTTCTTCAAATTTTTCTAGTTCATAAATATACTGCTCGGAATAATTATCATCAATTTTGTTTCCTTCTAAATCTGTAAATAATCTTCTTGTTATTACTGCCTTTCTTCCTTTAGATTCAAATTGATTTATAGACATATCCTTTCCAGAGTGAGTTTTTTCATCTCCAACTAAAACAGAAATGAATTTCTTTACATACTCGTATTTCTCAATGTCTTTATCATTTATTTTAGGAATTAAAGGTTCTATAATATCAAAAATTTTACTTGTATATGCGTATCTTTTATCTGGATCTCCGCAAATACTTCCTTCAAGCCATAACTCTTTTGTCTTATCTACATATTCTTTTATATCTTCTGAAGGTTCTTCAAGCTTTACCATAGGATATAAAAGCATTGTAGCAAAATAATCAATTAGTTCCATTATTAAACTTATTTTTCTTTGTATTTCAAGTTCTTCTTCAGAAGGTTTTATTTCTTGTTCTTCTTCTAGCTTTGTAAATTCTTCAAATTTTCTCTGTATTGTTCCTTTAGCAGGTGTAGTTGAAAATAATCTTGAAACTCTTCCAAAGGTTAAGAAAAGATTCATATTATCGAATTCACTAGCTCCTGCTGCTTCAATAAAGCAATCCTCAATTACATTTGATATACTGCTTAATATCATTTGATTAAATTTATTGTTTCCTCTAGGATCTTTTAATAAATCTGGAGGAAAGTTAGTATAAATTATATGTAATGCTTCATGTATATTTTGCGCTCTAGTAATCATTTTTAAAGCTATAAATCTATCAATAGAAAAACTTTGAGGAAGACCTAAAAATTCTTCAGTATTTTTTAATGCAATATAATCGCAGAACAATTCATCATTTGCAGGATCTACAACTATATTTTTTCCATCTGTATAAGCTTGATTTTCATTTATAAAAAACAATCTTAAATTTGGATTCTCTGAAAGCATTGAGGCAAAGTCTTCTTCAATTTTTCTATTATCTTCAGTTTGAAATATTTTTAAAACTTCTCTATCTTGCTTTTGCATAGAAGAACTCTACCTCCTTTTAAACTAATTCCATTTATATAATAATAAAAATCCTCTAATTACATTCTCAAGTGTTCTATCACATTTTGCGATAGGTATAATTGTTTTTTCAGCAGCTTTTAAATAGCCTTCATATTTTGCTTGTCTAGCCCAATTTTCAAGATTTCTAGGCGAAATAACAATATCTAACTCTTCAGCCTCTATTTTATTTTTTAATTTATGATATACTCCTAAAATTTTTGTAACATATTCTTTACATTCTGGAACTCTTGTTATTAACATTTTCTTTATTGCTGCATCTGATAATGAAGCGATTTCAACGATAGTATTAAATCTGTTATATAATGCTTGATTCAACTCTTTTGTTCCAAAGTATCCTAAATTCATAGTTGCAAAGAATCTAAAATTAGGATTTCTTCTAACTATTTCTCCGTTATCTAATCTAACAAATCCATTGTCATCTAATAATGAATTCAAGAAAGCTAAATATGCTGGTTTAGCAAAGTTTATTTCTTCAAATACTACTGCTCCCCCATCTCTTATTGCTTTTGTAACAAAGCTTTCTTTAAAGACTATTTGATCTCCTTCTGGAATAAATTTACCTAAAATAAATTCATCTAAATTTTCGCTACAATTTACTGTATCCATAATAGGAAGTCCAATATCTCTACAAATTAGCTTACAAGAAATTGTTTTACCAGTCCCAGCAGGACCATGAAGTAAAACAGTTTTTGAATCTCCATTTACTACTGCGTTACATATCGGTTTTAATTGTTCTGGAAGTTCAAACTCTTCTCCTAAATTAGGTATTAGTTGTTTTTGTTCTTCTGTAAATACATTATCTTCAAATTTTGTAACTACTATATCTAATGTTTCTTGTAATTGCTCTTTGTTTTGTCTTATAATTCCGTAAACATCTTTATAAGAAACAAATTCTCTTAAATCATAATTAAGAAGATCTTCATCTGTTGTGAAATTGTAATCTTCCATTTTATGCTCTTGATAAAAGTCTTCATGAATATTTACAAAAGTATCAGCTGTTGGATTTTCTATGTAATTAAAGACAACTCTGTTAAATTCATCATCGTTACTTGTATCTCTTGCAAGTAATGCAGCAAAAGAAACAAAATACCAATAAATCATATCTATTAGTTCGCCATCTTCTGGATATTCTTTACTCTCTGTTGGTAGTATATTTAGATTTTCGTCATAGAAGGTTAAGCTAATTTCATTATTCTCTAATAAAACAACAGCTTGATCAACTCTATTATCAATTATTCCGTTGTCTTTCCAATCTTCTGGAAATTTAACTTTGAAATATAGTTTTGATTTATCGCTATTTACTAAAATATCTCCAGAGATTCCATCTTCGTTTGTAATTAAGCTTCTTAATACAAGAGAAAATAAAGTTATTCCCTCTCCTATTGGTTGACAAAGTGTTGTTGTTCCTCTATATGATTGATTATTTGGATGTACATAGTATTGAGTAGCATCAGACAAATGCCTGAATCCAAATCCTTTATATATTTCATCGCTATTTTCCCTTACAATTTTGTAAGAATCTTTAAATATATTCATAAATTCCACCTCTATATTTAATGTGATATTTTTAATCCTTTATTTTCATCTAAATCAAAACCTACTTGCCAGAAACAGCTGTCTAATATTTTCATTTGAGGATATTCCATTCCGCTTACAGTCATTTGACATCTTGCATTTTCAAATTCTTCATAGTATTTATTATAAAAATCAACTAATTCTAGTATGGATTTTATATTAAAATTACCAGAAGCAGCTTTTTCATTTCGTATTCCAGAAACAAAGTATCTATCATAAGCAGGAACGCATCCTAAAGTTCCCATTAAAACTTTTGTAACTAAAGTATCAGATAATTCATTTTTAGGAATAGATTCTTTTACACTTAAACGAATTTCATTATATACTTCTTTTATTCTACTTACTAAATCTTTTAATTTTTCTTGGTTTTCTATATTCTTATATTGATTTATTTCTATTCCCCATAATGAGTTATATTTATCTTCGAGTAATATTTTTATTACAGGTTTATGTACTTTATAATCTCTCTGCAATAAGAACGAAGAACCTCTATACATTCCCCAACTTGCTAGATAAAAAGATAAGTGCAAACATAAATAGTCTATAAATTCATCATCTACAACGCTTGTATTATGGGCATCATAAAATATTTTATAGCAATATTCCCATGATCTATACCTACCATTTTCATCTTCTCTTAATTTATTATAAAATTTTAAACCTTGATTTATTATTTCTTTAATATCACTCATTATAGTACCTTCTTTTTACTTTAGTTATCATCATTAGGATTATACTCTTCATCGTCTTCAGCAACTTGTAATAATTCATTATTATTATTTGCTAAATTGTATAATTCTTCTTCATTTCTAAATCCATTAGCTTTTATGTATGTATGCTCTGTTTGAGTATCATCATCTCTTTTTTTACTTACTTCTATATTTTCTCCCATCAATTCTGCTTGTAATACAACTGTTTGAACTGCTTCATCTGCCTTTGTTGGTGGATAATGATATTTTCTTAACAATCTTTTTATTTCTCTTCTCATAAATGCTCTAGCTGATTCCTTCTTGTCCCAATCAACAGTCCTGTTCTTTCTAACTGTTTCAGTAAGTTCATGAGCTAATTGTATTAAAACTTCGTCTTGCATTTCTTTTAATACATTAGGATCTTTAACAAGAGCATCATAGAAAGCGTATTCATCGTCTGTTAATCCTTTTTCTTTACCTTCATTTTTAGCATCAACAACTTCTTTTGAAAGATTTAATAATTCTTCAATAACTTCAGCACTTGTTATTAAACGATTATTATATTTTTTCATTATTTCAGCCATTTTTTGTGAAAACAATTCTGCTTTTACTAAATTAGTTCTTTTGAAAACTCTAATATTTCCATCAATAAGTCTTTTCAATAATTCGGCTGCAATGTTTTTATTCTTTGATTTCTTTATACTTTCAAGATATTCCTCTGAAAGAATAGAAATTTCTGGGTTACTTCTATCTGCTGCTTTAAATATATCAATTATTCCGTCTTCTTGAATAGCTTGTTCTAATACATTTAAGATTCTTTGGTTTACTTCTGTTGTAGTTAAATGTCCTTTTCCTGTTATTTTATTAACGCCAACTTTTACGCCTTTAAAGAATTCAACTTCTAATTTTGTTTGTTCGTCTAATATACTTCTTGCAAGTGTTTCAGCTTGAGATAAAGCTGTTGCTTCAGCAATAAAATCTTTCTTTTCATCTTCGTCTTTAGAAAGTACATAGTTAATTCCATCAGCTAAAGTTCTTAATCTTAATTGGTTTGAACTACTAAAGAAACCTTGATAATCAAATCCATAGAAGAAATCTCTCATTACTTCTAGTTTCTCTCTAACTATTACATACGCTGCTGTAATATCTGGAACTTTATCTCTATCTCTATTTGTATATTCATTTAAAGCGTTTCTTAAGTCTGCTCCTATACCTATATAATCAACAATAAGTCCTGCTTCTTTGTCTTTGTAAACTCTATTAACACGAGCTATTGCTTGCATTAAGTTATGACCTCTCATAGGCTTGTCTATATACATAGTAGCAAGGTCTGGTACATCAAATCCAGTTAGCCACATATCAACAACAATAACGATTTTTAGCTTACTTTTTTCATCTTTGAATTCAGTTGCAAGGTCATCTCTATACTTTTTATTTCCAACTATTTCATGCCAATCAGTTGGATCATCATTATTGTCTGTTAAAACAACTTTAATTTTATCTTTCCATTCTGGTCTTTTTTCTATAATTTCTTTGTATAAATCTATTGCTATTTTTCTTGTCATACAAACGATCATAGCTTTTCCGTTTAGTATATCTTCTCTTTGCTCGTAATGTTCAATAATATCTTTAGATAACATTTCTAAACGATCTTGTGCGCCTATAACTGTTTCAAGTTTTGCAAGTTCTTCTTTAGATTTAGTTACAGTTTCAACATCAGCCTCGTCATTTTCAATTATGTAGTTATACTCGTCATCAATTTCTTTAAGAACATTTTCGTCAAGCTTTAATTTTGCAACTCTATTTTCATAATAAATAGGAACAGTAGCATTATCTAATACAGCTTGAGTCATATCATATACATCTATGTAATCTCCGAAAAGTATTCTTGTGTTTTTATCTGCGTATTCTATTGGAGTTCCAGTAAAAGCTATAAAAGTAGCTTTAGGAAGACTATCTCTCATCTTTTTAGCATAACCTGTTTGGAATTCTCCAGTTTTTCTATTGAATTTCTTTTCTGTGCTATATTGACTTCTATGTGCTTCATCAACAATAAATATAATATTTTCACGATCAGAAATTATATCATCGCCTTCTTCAAATTTTTGTATAGTTGTAAATATAATTCCTCCTGCATTCACGCTTAATAATTCTTTTAATTTCTTTCTACTTGCAGCATGCTGTGTCTTTTGAGGAAGTATTTCTCTATTGGTATTTGCAAATGTTTCATATAATTGGTTATCTAAATCGTTTCTGTCTGTTAGTACAACAATAGTAGGATTGTTTAAGTCTTGTATTTTAGAAATCTTTCCAGTATAAAATACCATCGCAAAACTTTTTCCAGAACCTTGAGTATGCCATACAACACCTGCTTTTCCAGAATGTTCATCTAATGCTTTTAATGTGCTTTTTATTGATTTATCTACCGCAAAATATTGATGGTATCCTGCAAGTATTTTTATTCTTCCTTTTTCTTTATTTTGAAATAATATAAAGTTAGTAATAATATCAATTAGTCTATCTTTTCTGAAAACTCCATTTAATAATACATCTATTTGGTTTATATTGTCTTCTGGCTTTTCTCCATCTTTAGATTTCCATGTCATAAATCTATTAAAGTCTGCTGTAATAGTTCCTATTCTTGCATTTATTCCATCACTTATAACACTAAAGGCATTGTAATAAAATAAGCTCTTAATATCTTCTTGATAATTTTTTATTTGATTATATGCGTTTTCAATAGTTGTATCTTCATTTATTGCATTTTTAAGTTCAAATACAATTAGAGGGATTCCGTTTATAAATACAACAACATCAGGTCTTTTTTCTTTATATTCAATAACTGTATATTGATTTAAAACTTGGAATAGGTTATTTTCTATATTATCTCTATCAATTAACTTTGCGACAAAAGTTTTATTTCCTTCAATAGGAACTTCAATTCCTGCATAAAGCATGTGATAAAATTCGTAGTTTGCTTCTACAAGATCTACTGCATGAAAGTTTCTTATCTTTCTATATACTTCATCTGCAATATCTTCAGTTATTCCTTCATTTATTTTATATAAAGATTCATAAAATACATCTTTTAGTATTGCCTCTTTATAATCTCTTTCAATATCAGGTGCATACTGATATTCATAACCTAATTCCTTTAATTGTTCAATTATGGCTTGTTCTACATTATCCTCTCTGAACATTTCTAATTCCCCCTATCTTGTTTTGTTCCTTTGTGCTTACAAATAACAATTTGTATGACTAAATTTCAATTTTATCTAGATCTATTTCTCCATTCATAAGTTTTGGTAGCAATGTATCTCTAATTTGCTCTAGCGTTGAAATTTTACAACAATTTTCTTTATATTTTTTCATCAATATTGATAAACTTTTTTCTAGTATTCTTAAATTATCTTGATCTGGAATAATAAATTTTAGTTTATTCATATTTTCTTGGTTTATTTTAGGTTGAACAGCTCCAGTAACAAGAGATTTAACATCTGTATTTCTTAATGCAAAATATAAATACTCATTTGAAATTATGCTTCCTTGCAATACATGAGCATGATTATTTGCCCAAAATTTTCCCCATATATATTGTAAAACTGGCTTATTATCATCTGTAATAACTGTTCCATCTTCTCCCATAAGAATATATGTATCATCAAACAAATAATTATCAACATAGTCTATAATAGAGGTTGCCCCATAATATGGATAAGTTCCTTTGTGTTCTTCTCTTTCTCTACTAGACATAGGTTTCCTTTTTGAGTCAAAATTATTTGATATTTCTTTTAAAGTTTTTATATGCCATTCATCTTTAGGACTGATAAAGAAATTGTTGTAGATTAAATCTCCTAATTGTAACAAATTATTATTTGTATGATTATTTAATTCAATTCTTTTTGTAATAGTTTCTAAC
>OCMB01000003.1_pt1 | contig 121638 bp, 98 predicted proteins | sample 1496101 | NCBI WGS metagenome assembly OCMB01 (sample SAMN01760949, study PRJEB22395) | human gut metagenome | reverse complement strand
GCCGATGGTACTGCAATGCAATGCGGGAGAGTAGGTAGCCGCCTTCTTTTATCAAGAGCCTCAGATTTCGAAAGATTTCTGAGGCTTTTTTCGTTTTCCTACAGTTTATTTTCGCTGTTTTTTGCTTGATATACGTCAAGAGTTTATGTTATAAAGTGTTTAAAACATTAAAAAAGCACTGATAATCAGCGTATTACTTGCATATCTCGTTTTTTTTTTGTATCTTTGCAATCGATAAGAATATGGATAGCATGTTTATGCGTTTTCGCATAGATTGATATCCGTTAAGGTATCTAACGGAACTGAGGTGAGCAGCCTATCTTTTTCTCACAAGTTGCCACCGCGAAATCACTGATGTTGTAGTTCAGCTTTTCAGGTTCCATAAAACAAAAAATATGAAGAGAATAACAATGGTATTAGTCAGCATCTTGATGCTGATGATGAAGGTAAGTACAGCGTCGGCTGATACGAATGTAAATGTATCCTCTACCGATGATTTCGATTGGACTCCAGTGATGGAAGCGATTATCCAGGTAGAGAGTGAGGGTAACCCCAAAGCAAAGAGTGGAAGTTCTGTTGGTGTTATGCAGATTACTCCTATCTTAGTGGCAGAGTGTAATGACATTTTGAAGAGACGCAAGAGCAAGAAGCGTTTCACTTTGGCTGATAGATTCAGCATTGCGAAGTCTAAGGAGATGTTCCTCCTGATTCAGTCTGTCCACAATCCTCTGAATAGCATCGAGCACGCAATTCGTGCTTGGAATGGTGGAAACCATTATAGTGTGAAGAGAACACAGCGCTATTTTGAGAAGGTCATGAATCTTTTGAAAAAGTAATTGATTTTTGATATGTCCGATCTATCCTTCCAGGATGGATCGGATTTTTGTTTGTTCCCTATACTCATTCTCTTTTCCCACTTTTATTCCAGTTTCTGCTTTTTATCATACTTTTTCTCTATTTTTATCTGCCAAATCACACTTTTTTGCCTTTAAATGTTAAAAACGCGTTAAAAAGATAACTTTTTGCTAGTAATGTTTGGTGATTAATAAAAAAAGTAGTACCTTTGCACTCGCAATTCAGAAATGAGTTGATAATATCGCGGTGTGGAGCAGTTGGTAGCTCGCCAGGCTCATAACCTGGAGGTCGCATGTTCGAGTCCTGCCGCCGCAACCAAATAGAGGAAGTGATTAAATAATCACTTCCTTTTTTGTTTTCTCCATATTATGTTTTTCTACCTTTTCTCCTCCATTGTCCTTTTTCTCTTATCCCTCTTACTGATCATGAATTTCTTTAGTTTTCCCATCAATTTCCCTTTCATTTTGCAATATATTCATCTGAAATCCAACATATTCTATTTTTTAACACTAAATATTTGCGTATATCGAATAAAACTACTACTTTTGCACATTGATAAATTTATGTGCAACTAATAAAATAAAGGAAGGGCTTCGATATGTCAGTATCCAAAACAAGACAAAAACTGGTAGATGTTGCAAGACAACTGTTTGCCAAGAATGGTATAGCCAATACTACAATGAATGATATTGCTGTAGCATCTGGTAAGGGGCGTCGTACGCTTTATACCTATTTCAGTAGAAAGGAAGATGTCTATTATGCAGTCATCGAGTCGGAGTTGGAGCGTCTTTCTGATAAATTGGATGAGGTAGCCAACTGTAAGATGCGTCCTCAGGACAAGATCATAGAATTGATTTATACCCATCTCAGTATGATCAAGGAAACAGTGGTACGTAATGGCAATCTTCGTGCTGAGTTCTTCCGTAACATCTGGATGGTAGAGAAAGCTCGCAAGAACTTTGATGAGGATGAAATCGAAATCTTCCGTCGTGTCTATGCCGAGGGAAAGGAAGATGGGGAATTTGACATCGACAATATTGATTTAGTTGCTGATATTACCCACTATTGTATCAAGGGGCTGGAAGTACCTTTCATTTATGGAAGATTAGGCCATGGTATGAATGTGGAGTCAAGTAAACCGCTGGTTGCTAAGGTTGTTTATGGCGCCTTGGGTAAATCAGGCTTAAAACTTTAAATAAGATATTCATAATAAACTGATTATTAATTAAATAAGAAAGAAATGGGATTATTAACAGGTAAAACTGCCCTTGTAACAGGTGCAGCTCGCGGCATCGGTAAGGCTGTCGCTATGAAATTTGCTTCTGAGGGTGCTAACATCGCATTCACAGACCTCGTACTCAATGATGATATGGCAGCTGGCTTGGAGGCTACTCGCAAGGAGATTGAGGCTCTTGGTGTAACATGCCGCGCATATGCTGGTAATGCTGCTGACTTCGAGGAGACTGAGAAGACCGTTAAGCAGATTCACGCAGATTTCGGTTCTATCGATATTCTCGTTAACAACGCAGGTATCACTAAGGACGGTTTGATGCTTCGTATGAGTGAGGCTCAGTGGGATGCAGTTTTGAATGTAAACTTGAAGTCTGCCTTCAACTTTATCCACGCTTGTTCTCCTATCATGCTCCGTCAGCGCAGCGGTTCTATCATCAACATGGCTTCTGTTGTTGGTGTTCATGGTAACGCTGGTCAGTGTAACTATGCAGCTTCTAAGGCAGGTATGATTGCTTTGGCTAAGTCTATCGCTCAGGAGTTGGGTCCTAAGGGTGTACGCGCTAACGCAGTAGCTCCTGGTTTCATCGAGACAGCTATGACAGCACAGTTGCCAGAGGAAATCCGTAAGGACTGGATGAAGAAGATTCCTTTGCGTCGTGGTGGTCAGACTGAGGATATTGCAAATGTTTGTCTCTTCCTCGCTTCTGATATGTCAAGCTACGTAAGCGGTCAGGTAATCCAGATCGATGGTGGTATGAATATGTAATCTATTGGCATCTGTTTTAGATAAAACATGCAGGTAGTTTACGAGGACAACCATATAATTATCGTCTCTAAGAGAAGTGGTGAAATCGTGCAGGGCGACAAGACCGGCGATGAGCCTCTCTCAGAGACGGTAAAACAATATATCAAGGAGAAATACCAGAAGCCAGGAAATGTATTTCTGGGAGTGGTGCATCGACTTGATCGTCCTGTCTCAGGACTCGTGGTATTTGCCAAAACCTCCAAGGCTTTGAGCCGTCTGAACAATATGTTCCGTGATGGCGAAGTTCACAAGACCTATTGGGCTATCGTGAAGAATATGCCACGTGAGACAGAGGCAACATTGACTCATTGGATAGTAAGAAACGAAAAGCAGAATAAAAGCTATGCTTACGACCATGAGGTGAAGAATTCGAAGAAGGCGATATTGAAGTATAAGGTGATAGGGCATACTGATCATTATACCCTTTTGGAAGTGAACCTGATGACAGGCCGTCATCATCAGATCAGATGCCAGTTAGCTAAGATGGGATGCCCGATCAAGGGCGATCTGAAATACGGTTCCCCTCGCAGCAATGCTGACGGAAGTATCTCTCTTCTCTCGCACAAGGTAGAGTTTGTGCATCCAGTATCAAAAGAAACCATTGTAGTGGAAGCTCCTCTGCCAGATGATAATCTATGGAGAGCTATTGCTCCATAACAATTTAATATCCATGCTTATGAAGAAGTATGCGAAATGGGTGGGGATTGTTGTTCTTACCCCATTCGTGCTCATATTATTGTTAGCTGTTTTGCTTTATTTGCCTCCTGTACAGAACTGGGCAGTAAAGCAAGTTGCTTCTTATGCTTCAGAATCGACGGGCATGGATATTTCCGTAGAGCATGTACAACTCGTTTTCCCTCTCAAGCTGGGAGTGGAAGGTGTGAAAGTACTGCAACCTGTCGATTCATTGAAGAACAGCAGAAACCTTGCTTTAAGAAATAAAAAAGATACCGTAGCCGACATCCAGAAGATGGTGGTAGATGTGCAGTTGCTGCCACTCTTCAGCAATCAGGTGATGGTGGATGAACTGAACTTCACGAAGATGAAGGTGAACACCACCAACTTTATCCACGAAGCCCGAATCAAGGGAGATGTGGGCAGATTGCAGCTGATGGCGCATGGTATAGATCTGGGTAAGGAGCACGTGAATGTGAACGATGCCCTGATTTCAGATGCCAGATTGTCTGTGGAATTGAGCGATACCGTTCCGCCAGATACGACTCCAAGTACCAATTACTGGAAGATCAACTTACAGAAACTGAAACTAAAGAATACCGATTTTACCCTACACATGCCTGGAGATACCCTTCAGGTGAATGCTTATTTCGGTGATGCGATTGCCCGCACCACCTACCTTGACCTGTTCAAAGGTCTGTATCAGGTCAAGCACTTGGACTGGAAGAACGGCAGGGTGAACTACGACCAGAATTTCGAACGTCCTGTATCCGGTCTGGACTTCAACCATCTTGCCTTCCACGATATGGCATTGAAGGCCGATTCCTTCTATTTCTGCGATTCCAGGATTGATGTAAGGATCAAGGAAGCAAGGATGAAGGAGAAGAGTGGACTGAAGATAGATCAGCTTAATGGCAGATTTGTGATGGATTCCGTGAAGTTGCAGTTGCCTGATCTCTATTTCCGTACTCCGGAATCTCATTTGCAGGCAACTGTAGATATGGATATGAATGTCTTTGCCGAGAAGAATCCTGGCAAAGTGATGGCGCGTGTGAAAGGTGCCTTGGGACGTTCTGATCTTTTTCTCTTCATCGGTGATGTATTGCCGAAGCAGATGAAGAGCCGATGGCCTTACTATCCGATGAAGCTGGAAGGTTCGCTGAAGGGAAACATGCAGCGTGCCTCTTTCTCGGGAGTCAAGGTGAATCTGCCTACTGTTTTCGATTTAAGCACGGATGGTATGGTAGCTAATATGACAGATATGAATCGTCTGAAGGCGAATATCAATCTGAAGGCACGTACCTACAATCTCGGTATGGTAACAGCCATGCTCGATCCTGCCTTAACACAGGAAATCCGCATCCCTAGTGGCATCGGAATTCAGGGAAATGTGAAGATGGATGGAACGAAGTATGTCACCAAACTGGCTCTTACCGAAGGTAAGGGAAGCATGAAGGTGGATGCTGCCATCGATGCCAAGACCCGTAGGGATGGCAGCATCAATATGAATCGCCTGGCTTATCAGGCAAAGTTGCAGGCACGACAGATTCAGGCCCAGCATTTCCTGCCTCACCAGAATCTCTACACCTTTACGGGAGAGGTAGAGGCAAAGGGCGTGGGTACAGATTTCCTGTCGCCTCGAACCCGACTGATGGCGAAAGCCAAGGTTAACCAGGTACATTATGACAAGTATCAGTTGCATGACATGGTGGCTGATGCGCAGGTTGCCAACGGTAGAATTCATGCCAAGCTGGATAGTAGGAATGAGCTGCTGAATGGTAACATCGCCGTGGATGCCCTGGCTAATACCAAGAAGTTGCAGGCTACACTGGTGGCAGATGTGCGCCATGCCGATATGTATCAGTTGAAGATTACCGATAAGCCAGTGGATGTTTCGCTCTGTGGTCAGATCGATGTTCTTTCCGATCTGAAGGATAGTCACAAGGTATGGGCTAACCTGGATGATATCACCGTAAGGACAGAAAAGAAAGTCTATCGCCCAGTAGGTGTGAAGGTAGATATCCTGACCGATAGAGATACCACCCATGCCATAGCAGAGTGTGGAGATTTCCGTCTGAACATGGATGCGCATGGAGGCTACGAGAAACTCCTGCACAGAGTTACCGGTTTGCAGAAGGAATTATGGAAGCAGCTCAAGAACCGTCGCATTGATCAGGTGATGATTCGCAACAGTTTCCCTAGCGGACATATCTATCTTTCTACAGGTAAGGACAACTTTATTTCTCGATTCATCGAATATATGGGTTACCATTTCAAGTCGGTGGAGATGGAGCTGAATGCCTCGCCTGTGGCAGGACTCGAAGGATATATGAACATAGACTCCCTGGTGGCGAGTGGCATGCAGCTGGATACCATTCGTGCCCAGGTACATACGCAGGGAGATACCATCCGCTATTCAGCCCGTGTTCAGAACAACCGTCATAATCCGCAGTATGTGTTCCGGGCATTGGTAGATGGTGAGGTACAGGAGCATGGCTCCAATATCAAGGCTCGCCTCTATGATGCATCCAATAAGTTGGGTGTAGATGTGGGACTCGCTGCCATATTGCAGCCTAATGGTGTGAAAGTGTCTCTGATAGATACCCATCCGATATTGGGTTATAAGGAGTTCGTAGCCAATGATTCCAACTATGTGATGTTGAGTGATGACGGACGTGTATCTGCCGATCTGGTGCTGAAGGCAGCAGCGGGCAATATGGGTATGCGTGTCTATTCCAACGATAAGAACGAGGATGCCCTGCAGGATATCACCGTCAGTATGAGCAGGTTCAATCTGGACAAGGTGCTGAGTGTGATTCCGTATATGCCGGATATTACGGGTATCATGGATGGTGACTTCCACTTTATCCAGACCAAGGAAGAACTCTCTGTTTCTTCTAATCTGAAGATAGATAACATGACCTACGAGAAATGTCCGATGGGCAATGTGGGTTCGGAGTTTACCTATATGCCAAAGAGTGACGGTTCTCACTATGTAGATGCTATCCTTACCTATGAGGGTGATGAGGTGGCAACCGTTACGGGTACATACAAGTCAGAAGGTGGCGGCGATCTGGATGCAGAGGTAGGATTAGAGAAGCTTCCTTTGCACTTTATCAATGGTTTTGTACCTGATCAGCTCATCGGTTTGAAGGGATATGGCGAAGGTGCCTTGAAGATGAAGGGCGCCTTGAGCAATCTTGATATCGATGGTGAGGTATATCTCGATTCTGCTTATCTGGTAAGTGTGCCATACGGTATTTCCATGCGATTTGCCAACGATCCAGTGCGCATTACAGACAGTAAGCTGCTCTTCGAGAACTTCATGATGTATGCCAACAACGAGAGTCCGCTCAATATCCAGGGTGCCCTCGACTTCACGGATGTGGAGAATATGAAGCTGAATATCCGAATGAGAGCGCAGGACTTCCTGCTGATTGATGCAGAGGAGAATGCCCGCTCAGAGGCATTCGGCAAGGCGTATGTCAACTTCTTCGGAAGTATGCAGGGCTCATTGTCTAATCTGAAGATGATGGGTAAGCTGGATGTACTGGGCAAGACCAATATGACCTATATCTTGCGTGAGTCGGAACTCACTACCGATAACCAGCTTGAGGAACTGGTAAAGTTTACCAATTTCAAGAGTGGCAAGGAGGTTGTGGTTCAGAAGCCTACGCTGGATGGTTTCGATATGTTGCTGAGTATGTCAATCGATGAGTCGGCGCGTATTCTCTGTGCCTTGAATGCCGATAAGACCAATTATGTGGATCTGATGGGAGGAGGCAATTTGCAGATGCGGTACAATACGGCTGACGGTATCAGATTGACGGGTCGATATACCCTGAATGATGGTGAGATGAAGTATTCTCTGCCTATCATTCCATTGAAGACCTTTAATATCCAGGATGGAAGCTATATCCAGTTTACGGGTGATCCGTTTAATCCTACCCTGAATATTACGGCAACGGAGGATATCAAGACTACCGTCAACGAGGGTGAGGGTAGTGGACGCTCGGTGGATTTCATCTGTGGTGTGAAGCTGAGTCAGACTCTGGAGAAACCGGGTATCCAGTTTATCATCTCGGCATCCAACGACCAGACCATCCAGGATGAGTTGAATTCGATGAGTGTAGAGGAGCGAGGCAAGATTGCCATCACGATGCTGGCTTCGGGTATGTATCTGGCGAGTGGAACCACCAGTTCGTTCTCGATGAATACTGCCCTGACTTCATTCCTCAACTCCGAGATCAATAACATTGCAGGTACAGCCATGCGAAGCATCGGACTCGATGTGGGTATGTCGGTGGATAACCAGACCAATGCCTCTGGCGGAACGCATACCGACTACAACTTCAAGTTCGCCAAGCGATTCTTCAATAATCGCCTGAGTTTCTCTGTGGGTGGACAGGTTTCAACCGGTGCAGAACTGGAGAATGCCAACAAGAATGAGTCTTTCTTCAACAATGTGGAGGTTCAGTATCGTCTCAACGAAGGAGCCAGCATGTATGTAAGAGCCTTTTATAATGCCAACACCTACGATTGGCTGGATGGTCAGATAGGAGAGTATGGCGGCGGTTTCACCTGGCGCAGAAAACTCTCCAAGTTCTCGGATATCTTCAGATGGAAGACTGAGAAGCAGCAGGTGCCTGCAGATTCTCCGATGCTGCGAACCCGCAAGGATTCAGTGATGCTGCGGACCCGCAAGGATTCTGTTATTAGAAACAACGAAAAATAAGCTAGTGAATATGAGAAAGAAGAATCGACTTCACCTTATTATATATATAGCGGCAGCGGTGATGCTGTTCTGCTTCCTGTTTACAGGGTGCTCTTCTACGAGTGCCCTGAAGGAAAACGAGCAGCTGTTCACCGGTTTGAAGCCTATTGAATACTCCAACTACGAGGCGAATACCTATGCCGACTCGGTGAAGGAAGAGATGGAGTTTGCTCTTGCATCAGCCCCGACGGGAGCTTTTATGGGAAGCAGCTATTTCCGTACTCCGTTTCCTGTCCGTCTGTGGATATGGAATGCTTTCTCTCCGTCGGATGATGCTCTTTCCAGATGGATTACCAAGGTGTTCGGTTCGAAACCTAAGCTGATGGAGAATGTGAATCCGAAGTTGAGAGCACAGGTAGCTGAGCATCAGCTCGACAAGTTGGGCTATTTCAATGGCAAGGTAGATTACGAAGTGATCACCCAGAGCAATCCGAAGGAAGCCAAGGTGGCTTATAAGGTGAATATGGGACATTTGTGGAGATTGGATTCCGTGGCTTATCTCAACTTCCCGGAGCATGGCAAGCAGCTCATCGATTCTACGATGTCGCAGGCCGTTATCAGAAAGGGAAGCCCGTTCAATGTCTCCAATCTGGAGCAGGAGCGTCAGCGACTCACTCGTCTTTTCCGCAACCATGGCTATTACTTCTATCAGAATGGCTATGCTTCTTATCTTGCAGATACCGTGAATACGCCCGGCAAGGTGAACCTCCGTCTGTCTATGGTGGACAGCATTGAGCCGGAAGCAACCCGACAGTGGTATATCGGCAATATCAACATCAACTTCAAGAAGCAGTTCATGGAGGAGATGACCGATAGCTTCGTACGCCGCTATCTGAGTTTCAGATATGCGGGTAAGAAGATGCCGATTCGTGCCGGAGTAGTGCTCAGGGAGTTGAAGCTCCGACCACGGAAGCTTTATATGGTGGATGATGAAAATACGGCTAAGGCAGGATTGCAGTCGATGGGACTCTTCAGTTATACCAACCTGCAGTTTGTGCCTAGGAGCACTCAGGTTTTGGACAGCCTGGGGAATGTGCAATATTGTGATACTCTGGATGCCAACATCGATCTGGTATTCGACAAACCCTACGATTTCTATGTAGAAGCCAACGCCAAGGGCAAGACTACCGGAAGGGTAGGTCCGGAGCTGGTGGTGGGTCTGACCAAGCGCAATGCCTTCCGGGGTGGAGAGAAGCTGGATATCAACATCCATGGTTCTCATGAGTGGCAGACCATCACGGGGCAGGGGGGAAGTTCCAGCAAGATCAATTCCTATGAGTTCGGATCAGATGTCACGCTGTCGTTCCCAAGCATCATCACCCCTTGGAATGCTTTCCGCACGATGGCACAGAATGAGCGCAGATTCCGCCGAGGTCATATCCCTCGCCGTTACTATGGTACGCCGAATACCACCATCAAGGCATCTATGAATATCCTGAACCGTGCCGGCTATTTCCGCCGTCATGTGGCTGGAGGAGAGTTGACCTATGATTGGGCAACCTCTTATCAGCATCGCCATTCGTTCAGTCCGCTGATTCTTTCGTATGAGTATATGAACTATACTTCTCCGAAGTTCGACAGCATTATGAATAATAATGTGTATGTGGCAACTTCGATGGCCGACCGTTTCATCCCGAAGATGAGCTATACCTACACCTATCGCAGTGCGCAGAAATACCGCAACCCTATCGTGTGGTCAACTACGGTGAGTGAAGCCGGCAACATCCTGTCGCTGGGCTATCTCCTGGGCGGCAGAAAATGGAACGACAAGGGTAAGACGATGTTCAAGAACGAGTATTCTCAGTTCTTCAAGCTGGAAACAGATTTCGTGAAGTATTGGAAGCTGAATGAAACATCCACCCTGGTGGGACATCTCAATGCCGGAATGATCTGGAGTTACGGCAATTCGAGTCAGGCACCTTATACGGAGATGTTCTATGTAGGTGGAGCCAACAGTATCCGTGCCTTCAGTGTGCGAGGTGTCGGACCAGGCGAGCAAGACTACAGTGCCCTGAGTAACAAGTATGCCAACATCCTTCGTACGGGAGATATCAAGTTCCAGGCGAATCTGGAATACCGTCCTAAGATCTGGGGCGATCTTTATGGTGCTCTGTTCCTGGATGCCGGTAATGTCTGGATGAAGGATGCCGATTTTTCCTCTTTCGAGGCCTTCAAGTTTGATAAGTTCTACAAGCAGCTGGCTGTAGGCACTGGAGTGGGTATCCGCTACGATATGGGAATGTTTGTGGTTCGAGTGGATTGGGGAATCGGTCTGCATCTGCCATACGATACAGGTAAGAGCGGATTCTACAACATTCCAAGCTTCAAGAAGAACCAGAGCTTGCATTTGGCAGTGGGCTATCCGTTCTAGCACGGGTTTTGGGGGATGAAGCTCCATAAATCATTCAAATATTGATGTAAATCAAAAAAAAGTAGAAAAAGATGCCGCTAGGTGCATTTTTTTTATTACTTTTGCAGGTGATTAAACGTAAATATCAACTATTAAATAAAAATATAGATTATGAAACCTACATTATTGCTTTTGGCTGCTGGTATGGGTAGCCGTTATGGTGGTTTGAAACAGCTCGATGGTCTGGGCCCTAATGGTGAGACTATTATGGACTACAGTATCTACGATGCTATTCAGGCTGGTTTTGGTAAGATCGTTTTCGTTATCCGCAAGGATTTCGAGGATCAGTTCCGCGAGAAAATCCTCTCTAAGTACGAGGGCCATATCCCAGCAGAGCTTTGCTTCCAGTCTTTGGATGCACTCCCAGAAGGATTCAGCGTACCTGAGGGTCGCGAGAAGCCATGGGGTACCAACCACGCAGTGTTGATGGCAAAGGACGTTATCAAGGAGCCTTTCTGCGTAATCAACTGCGATGACTTCTACAACCGTGACTGCTTCATGGTTATTGGCAAGTTCCTCTCTGAGCTTCCAGAGGGTAGCACCAACAAGTATGCTATGGTAGGTTTCCGCGTAGGCAACACCTTGAGCGAGAACGGTACAGTAGCTCGTGGTATCTGCTCTAAGGACGAGAACGAGAACCTGACAACTTGTGTAGAGCGCACCGAGATCATGCGTATCAATGGTGAGGTTTCTTACAAGGACGAGGAAGGCAAGTGGGTTGCTGTAGGCGACAACACTCCTGTGTCTATGAACGTATGGGGCTTTACTCCAGATTACTTCGCTCACAGCGAGGCTTACTTCAAGGAGTTCCTGAGCGATCCTAAGAACATGGAGAACAAGAAGGCTGAGTTCTTTATCCCATTGATGGTCAACAAGCTCATCAATGAGGGTACATCTACCGTTAAGGTACTCGATACCACCAGCAAGTGGTTTGGTGTAACTTATGCAGCCGACCGTCAGAGTGTAGTAGATAGAATCCAGGGTCTCATTGACGAGGGTGTATATCCTAACAAGCTCTTCTAATTCTATTAGATGGATATTCAATTAGATATTTTAAACGAAAAGGAAGCCGCTATTCTTCGAGAGACGATAGCGGCTTCTCAGCATATTGTCATCTGTGCCCACAAGTCACCGGATGGCGATGCTATTGGCTCATCTTTGGGATGGGCTTATTTTTTGCGCTCTTTGGGTAAGAGCCCTGTCATCTGTGTGCCTGATATGATACCGGATGCCCTTTCCTGGTTGCCTGGTTGTGATGATATCGTGAGATACGACAAGTATCCCGACAAGGTGCAGCAGGCTTTTGATGAGGCTGATCTGGTATGCTGCGTGGATTTCGGCAGCACTGGCAGACTGGATGAGATGGATCATGTGCTTGCGGGCTGCAAGGTCCAGCGTGTTGTCATCGACCATCATCTGGCTCCTAACCTGGAGGCTAAGCTGATGATTTCGCAGCCACATGCCAGCAGCGCCAGCGAACTGGTGTTCCGTGTGATATGGCAGTTGGGTGGTTTCCCTGAGTTGGATAAGACCTGGGCTACCTGCGTTTATTGCGGTATGATGACCGATACGGGGGGATTCACCTATAACTCTACCAATCCGGACATCTACTACATCATCTGCCAGCTGCTTACCAAGGGTATCGACAAGGATAAGATTTATCGCAGCGTCTTCAACAACGCCCGTGTTTCTGCAGTCCGCTTCCGTGGTCATCTGATGAACGAGAAGCTGCAGGTCATCGAGTCGCTCCATGCTAGTTACTATACCGTAACCCGCAAGGAGATGAAGGAGTATGATTTCATCAAGGGCGATCTGGAAGGATTGGTGAACGTGCCTCTTACCATCAGAGGTCACAAGCTCTCCATCTCGCTCCGAGAGGATACCGATATCGACAACCGTATATTGGTGAGTCTCCGTTCTGTGGATGATTTCCCATGCAATAAGATGGCGGAGCAGTTCTTCAATGGTGGCGGTCATCGCAACGCATCAGGCGGTAAGCTGCTTTGCAGTATCGGGGAGGCAGAGAAGATTGCCCAGAAGGCAATTCTTGCCTTTGCCGATTTGCTGAGATAAGGAGCACTTTGCGCCTGTAAAAAACGGAAAAATAAGGAAAAACAACCCCGAAAGAGGCATTAGGATGATAATAAGTGATAAATAATAATAAAATCATCCTATACTTCTCGGTGTTGTCTTTTCTTTTTTGTACCTTTGCCCAATAAATTAGAATTTAGTAAAAGGAATGAAGAAATTTTTGTTTGCCATCATGGCTATAGCAGCACTTTTCTCGTTTGCTGCATGTAACGATACTGAGACATATAAGGATTTGCGTGACCGCGAGTTGGACTCTATCAGTTCTTTCTTGCGTCATGAAAACGTGAAGGTCATTTCAGAAGAGGAATTCAAGAGTCGTTGGGAGAAGAAGCAGAAGGACAACAGCGTGGTTCTTACTGATACTTCCAAGAACAACAACGAGTATGTGCTCTTCAATAGTAACGGTATCTATATGCAGGTATTGGAAATGGGCTGTGGCGACTATATCAAGATGGGCGAGACTACTGATGTGCTCGTTCGTTTCTCAGAATACAATCTGAATACCGCAGCAGAGATGAGTCTCAAATCTTTGCAGTTGAGCAATAATCTGAAGCAGTACTCTTTCTATACTGATAAGATGACCGTGACCAATAATTCTGGCACTTTCACCGGTACTTTTGATGTGAATAGCAGCTTGATGGTAGCCACTTACAACAAAAACTACTCCGGCGGTTATAGCGGAACAGTACCTAGTGGCTGGCTGGTTCCTTTCAGTTGGGTAAAGATTGGTCGTGGTAATGCCGAGGGCGAGAGAATAGCTCACGTTCGTCTGGTAGTTCCTCATACCTATGGTACTACAGCGGCATCAGGAAGCGTATATGCCTGCCTCTATGATTTAACCTTGCAGAGAGGCAGATAAGATAATTTCATTTTAAAAAGATATTATTATGACACTGATTAAGTCTATTTCTGGTATCCGTGGAACCATCGGCGGTCCAGCGGGCGATACTTTGAATCCGCTCGACATCGTCAAGTTTACATCTGCTTACGCTACATTCATCCGTCGTAGCGGTGCTTCTAAGAGCAACACCATCGTGGTTGGTCGTGATGCACGTATCTCGGGCGAGATGGTAAAGAATGTGGTTTGTGGAACTTTGATGGGTATGGGTTACGATGTATTGAACATCGGTCTGGCTACTACTCCTACTACGGAGTTGGCTGTAACCATGAGTGGTGCTGCCGGTGGTATCATCATCACAGCTTCTCATAACCCACGCCAGTGGAATGCTCTCAAGCTTCTCAACGAGAAGGGTGAGTTCCTTACTGCAGCCAATGGTAGCGAGGTATTGAGCATTGCTGAGAAGGAAGATTTCGAGTATGCCGATGTAGATGCTCTCGGTAAATATACAGAAGATGATACATTCAACAAGCGCCATATCGATTCAGTGCTAGCATTGAAGCTCGTGGATGTTGAGGCTATCAAGAACGCTCATTTCAAGGTTTGTGTAGATGCCATCAACTCTGTAGGTGGTGTTATTCTCCCAGAGTTGCTCGATGCACTCGGCGTAGAATATACATTCCTGAATGCTGAGCCTACCGGTGATTTTGCTCACAACCCAGAGCCATTGGAGAAGAACCTCGGTGGTATTATGGATGAGTTGAAGAAGGGTGGCTACGATATGGGTATCGTTGTTGACCCGGATGTTGACCGTCTGGCTTTCATCTGCGAGGATGGTAAGATGTTTGGCGAGGAATATACCCTGGTAAGTGTAGCTGATTATGTATTGAGCAAGACTCCAGGTAACACCGTCAGCAACCTTTCATCTACCCGTGCTCTCCGCGATGTAACCGAGAAGCATGGTGGTTCTTATTGTGCTTCTGCCGTAGGAGAGGTGAATGTAACTACCAAGATGAAGGATGTTCACGCAGTGATTGGTGGCGAAGGCAATGGTGGAGTTATCTATCCAGAGAGCCACTATGGACGTGATGCCCTCGTAGGTATTGCTCTCTTCCTGAGCAGTCTGGCTCATAAGGGTTGCAAGGTAAGCGAGCTTCGTGCCAGCTTCCCTAACTACTTCATCGCCAAGAACCGCATCGACCTGACTGCTTCTACCGATGTAGATGCTATCCTCGTCAAGGTGAAGGAGCTGTATGGCAAGGAGAAGGATGTAACTGTTACTGATATCGACGGTGTGAAACTCGACTTCCCTGACAAGTGGGTTCATCTCCGCAAGAGTAACACCGAGCCAATCATCCGCGTATATAGCGAGGCTTCTACCATGGAGCAGGCTGATGAGCTTGGCAAGAAGCTCATGCAGGTAGTTTATGATATGCAGTAAGATATTGTATCATATATAAGATATTGTATATATATAAGATACTGTATTTATATAAAAAACGACTTCCAACGATTATAGGCAGCAATGCTTATAAGCGTTGGAAGTCGTTCTCGTTTATAAAAGTTCCGGCTCGATCTGATGGAAAACTTATTGCTCAGCCAGCTCCTTCATAGCATCATTCAATGTATTGAACAGTACATTGATGTTTTCCTCTTGGTTCTTGCACGCCTCCTTGAAGAGAGCGACAGGATCTTCTGAATCGCCCTTCAGCGGAGCCTCGTTCAGAAGGATGTTCACATTGTTCAGCAGCATACCGTGCAGGGTAGGCATGTGTAGCTGCTGCTGGGTACCTTCCTTGCTGCCACATTTCAGTCCGGCAGCGTATGCCTTCACGATGATGCGCACCAGCAGATGGATAGCCATCGGTTCATCGGCAAGGCTGATGAGTACACCGTGGGTATAATCTCGTACGTGCTCCTCTATGCTTGTAAACTTACCCTGCAGGAGCCAGGTGAAGTTGCGCTTGTATTCAGCTTCCATAGCCTTGTACAGCTGGTTTGATTTGCAGGCGATGCGCAGATAGTCGAGCATGGTTGGCTCGAAGGTAGGATCGGTCTTCTTCATGCTCTCAAAATTCTTCTGCATGCGCTCATTAGCCTCTTCAGCACTCTTGTAGTTGAGTCGTACGAGGGTAGAGAACATGATGTCGAAGAAGTACTGGTTCACTTCTCCATAGTGTTCCAGCATCATCTGCTTCACCTCTTTGGGGTCGTTCTTCTTCTGGAAGTCATCGCCGCCAACCGCAGCATCCATGATGCCGCGTGCGTATGCCTCGAAGAATCCTCTTACGAAAGAGGCTACAGCCTGATAACTATTGATTCTCTTGCTCATTGTCTTTTGAATGTTTTAATCAAAGATGATTTAATCAAAATGTTTTAATCAAAGATGATTTAATCAAAAATCTTAAATTCATATCCCTGTTCCATCAGCCACTCTATGGATTGTGGAAGTGCCGTCTTCAGCTTGTCGATGCTCTTCAGCGAGTCGTGGAAGGTGATGATGCTGCCGTTTCGGGCATACTTCTTCACATTGTTCACCACATCTTCTGCCGTCATCCACTTGGAATAATCTCGGGTCACCACATCCCACATGATTACCTTGTAGGTGCGGTGCAGCCACCAGTACTCGCTCTGTCGCATCCAGCCGTGAGGTGGACGGAAGAGATGGGCATGGATGATGTCATTCGCCTTGTTGGTGTTGAGCACGTAGGAGATGACACGATGCTTGAAGGCACCGATATGATTGAAGGTATGGTTACCTATCTGATGACCCTCTGCTACAATCTGGTTGTAGAGATCGTGGTTGCGCAATACGTTTTCGCCCACCATGAAGAAGGTAGCCTTGATGTTGTACTTTCTCAAGGTTTCCAGGATGAATGGGGTGGATTCGGGAATCGGACCATCATCGAATGTGAGATACACCGAATGGTCGTTCTTGTCCATTCTCCATATTGCCTTCGGATATAACCATCTGAGCCATTTGGCTGGTTGCTCTATGAACATAGGAATAACTTGATTAGGGGATGATACAAAAAGGGAGACCTAGCAAAAACGCCAGGTCTTCCTTGATATTCTTTATTTTACTGATTGCCCTGTGGCATGCTGCCGCCTCTGCCGCGATAGAGTGTATAGAGGGCATTGAGCTGCTTCTCATAACTCTTCTGCAACTGAGGGCTTACCATACCTGCCACATCGCAGATGCTCTGCATAATCATGATCTGACGGATGCAGTCGTTCTGGCTCTGCAGGAAGCGGTCGTTGCTCAATGAGAGGTAATAGTCGAGATACTGGTGAGCATTCTTCCAGACAGCCTCTACATATTCCTTACCCTTTGCCTTCTGACCGGTGAGCAGCCAACCGCGAGCCATATCCAGACCACCGCTCATGTAATCGAGGGTGACATTGTATGCAGGAATCTCCACATCAGCCTTCTTCAGGATGTTGATAGCCTTCTGGCTCTTGCCGTCGGCGATGAGCTGGAGGGCTGTCTGGGCGAGCAGGCGACGGTGGGTATAGCACATACGCATGGTAGTCTCGTCGATATAGAGTCCCTTCTGCTTCAGGTTACCGAACTTGAATCGGGTCATGATGTTGTGATAGGTCTTCTCAGCATCGAAGTTCTTCGCACCTGGCTTGTTGGTGGTGAATGGAGTGATACGGTTGGCAAGACCCTCCTGTACGAAGTTGTCGCCAAGGTTCATATAGTTCTCCTGTCCCACGGTAAGAGCCACGTAGATAGGACGTGTCCAGTTGCACTGTGACAGCATTTCGAGCATCATCAGGTCGCCCTTGTAGAGAGCGTTCTTGCCTGCGAGTGAAATCACCATCTTGTCTGGGATGGTATCAGAAGCCATCATCATGCCGCTCTTCTTCACAGCCTCTTTGTCGATTGTTACATAGACGGTATCTGTAGGGATGAAGTGCATGTCTGAGTTCTTGCTGCGTACCCAGTACTTCAGGATGTTCTTGAGCTCGAAAGGCTCATCACCAAACTGCTTCTTGGCATTCACTGGGTCCTGCTTGTAGAAGTCGAGAATCTGCTGCTTAGCCTCTGGCTGGACAGAAACATACTCGTTGGTACCCGAACAGAAGTCGAGACGAGGCCAGGTGATTGGCACGGATGGTGAGTTGTATGCAGGACGCATCATCTGGTCGATATACCAGTCGGTCTGCAGATAGCTCAGGTTACATACGCGGGCATCTGTACCTACGCCTTCTACCTCCTGGTTGTACCAGAGTGGGAAGGTATCGTTATCACCATTGGTGAAGATGATTGGGTTACCTTTCTCCTGGAGCGACATCAGATAGTTCTGGCCGAAGTCGCGGCAGGTGTAACGTCCTGAACGGTCGTGGTCATCCCAGGTCTGTGATGCCATCTGGATAGGAACGAGCAGGGTTACCACAGCCACGATAGCTGTTACGGCAGTACCGCTGAGCTTCATCTTCTCCTTCAGAAGGTCGATGATGGCGAGAACGCCAAGACCGCACCAGATAGCGTATGCATAGAATGAACCGGCGTAGGCATAGTCACGCTCACGTGGCTGCATAGGAGTCTGGTTCAGATAGAGTACGATGGCAAGACCTGTCATGAAGAACAGGAAGAATACCACCCAGAACTGCTGGATACCTACAGGGAGAATCTCCTCTGTCTCCACGCCGTTCTTGATGACCTTGCGCTTGCGGGTGTACCAAGCCTGCCAGAAGAGACCGATGAGACCGAGAATCAGCGGCATGCAGTAGAACACGTTGTGTCCCTTGTTTGCCTTCAGGTCGTCTGGCATTTTGCTCTGGTCGCCATAGAGAGCATCGTCGATGAATGAGAAACCGGTAATCCAGTTACCATGCTCAGGCTCACCGTTGCCCTGGATATCGTTCTGACGTCCGGCAAAGTTCCACATGAAGTAGCGCCAGTACATGAAGTTGCACTGATAGGAGAGGAAGAAACGGATATTCTCCATCTGTGTAGGAACCTTCACCATCATGTTCTCGCCACAACGGTCGTAAGGCACCTGGTTACCCTCTACGCCACCCATCCAGTCTTCGTATGCCTGGGCATGAGCCGAACTGTGCATACGTGGAAAGAGCATATTCTGTGCATATACATACTTGTTCTTATGGCTTACTACGAAGTAAGAGTCCTTCTCATCGGCAGAAGCCTTCTCCTTGCGCTGATAAACAGGTGCACCTTCCTTCGTCACAGGCTTGCACATGTTGCCGTCAGCTTCGAGAGCCACCTGAGAAGTGTAAGCCTGACCATAGAGCAATGGAGTATCGCCATACTGGTCGCGGCTCAGATAACTGCCCAGGGTGAAGATATCCTCAGGAGAGTTCTGGTCCATAGGAGGGTTGGCAGATGAACGGATTACGATGAGCGCATAGCTTGAGTAACCGATCATCAGCATCAGCATGCAGAGCAATGCTGTGTTCTTGATGCGTGCAGAGATGAGAGGCAGCAGCTGCATCTTCTTTTTCTCGATACCTGTAGCCTGGTCAACGCCGGTTACTACTTCCTTCTTGCGCTTGTAGCTGAGTACAAACCAGAGGATAGCCAGGATGATGATGCCGGTGATGACTGCGCTCCATCCATATCCGAAGAATGGGATGCCGAGCATGCCGAAACCGAGAACGAAGGCGATGTTCTGCTTCTTCTCGTTCTTCTCTGATGCATTGTAGGTCTCGTAGATACCCCAGATAACAGAGGCTACGAGGCAGATGATATATACGATTTCACCGGTATTGAATGGGCAGCCGAGTGTGTTGACGAAGAACAGCTCAAACCATCCGCCTACAGTGATGATGCCTGGAACCACACCATAAAGTACGGCTACTACCACCAGGAATGAAAGGAAGAGCGCCATGAGCGAACCCTTCAGGTTGGCATGAGGCACTTTCTTGTAGTAATATACCAGTACGATGGCTGGGATGCAGAGCAGGTTGAGCAGGTGCACACCGATACTCAGACCGGTCATATAGGCGATGAGCACGAGCCATCGGTCGCTATGAGGTTCGTCGGCATGGTCTTCCCACTTCAGAATCAGCCAGAATACCACAGCGGTGAAGGCAGAAGAGAAGGCGTAAACTTCACCCTCTACAGCAGAGAACCAGAAGGTATCGCTGAAGGTGTAGATGAGTGCGCCCACCATACCTGATGCCTCGATGGCAATCAGCTTGCTGGTGGTCATCTCCTTCCAGTCGCCGATGATGAGCTTGCGTGCCAGATGGGTGATGGTCCAGAATAGGAACATGATGCAGACGGCACTGAGGAGTGCACTCATCGTATTCACCATCTTGGCTACCTGCGTGGTATCACTGGCGAAATGTGTGAAGAAATTGCCCATGAGCATGAAGAATGGTGCCCCAGGTGGGTGACCGATCTCCTGCTTGTAGGCAGTTGTAATAAACTCAGGACAGTCCCAGAAGCTGGCTGTCGGTTCAATTGTGGAGCAATATACGAATGCCGCAATGATGAATGCGACCCATCCGAAGATATTGTCCACTAATCTGTACTGTTTCATTATTGTTTAAACTTTAATGTATTATATTTCTATGTTTCCTATTATATAATGTGTATAAAACGTTGCAAAGATACTAAAAAGTAAAGAGATAGCGTAGGATTGCTTCTCTTTTTTAGGTTATATTAAATTTAAATAGGTGATGTTGTAGAAAAATAAGCATTAGGATGGGATGTTTATTACGTCGCCACGTATGAAATATTACGTCCCGACGCAGGAATTCCTGCGTCGGGACGTAATAAAAAGGGGGTAAAATGTAATTGAAAGTGGTATGTATTATACATTCAGGAAATGCTCTTCTAGTTTTTCTCTTGGCATATCTGCCGTATCGTGATAATGCAGGTGCTGGTTTACGCAGGCGATATGCTTCACGTTGTTGAGCACTTCGGCTACATCGTGACTGACGATGATGATGGCGCACTCCTTGTTGATCTGCTCCAGCATCTCGTACATCTGCTTTTGGAATCGGCGGTCGATGTAGGTGTTAGGCTCATCGAGAATCACGACATCGGGCTTTGATACGATGGCACGGGCGAGGAGCACTCGCTGAAGCTGACCACCGCTGAGGGCAGCGATGTGTCGGTCTTTGAATTCCGTTAGCTGCATGCGCTCCAGGGTATCGAGCACCTGCTGGTGCTGTGCCTGGGTGTATCGTGAAAAGAGACCTTTGGTCTTGCTGAGTCCGGCAAGTACCACTTCATATACAGAGATAGGAAACTGCTTGTCGAGCTGGTTGTATTGTGGGAGATAGCCCATCGAAATCTCCTTTGTTTCCTCAACTTTTGCTTTGCCGTTTTCATCAAGAACCGTTTTTCCGTTCTCATCCTTTACTTTTCGGAAGTATCTGATGGTTCCTTCCGTAGGTTTCATCAGTCCCAGAATGAGGCGCATGAGGGTAGTCTTGCCACCACCGTTTGGTCCGATGATGCCAAGATAATCGTCTTGATATACGGTGAGATTTACGTCGCAGAGTACCTGCTTGCCGTCATATCCGGCAGAAAGGTGCTCGATTTCGATTAACTTTGAACTTTGAGTTTTGAACATTGAACTTTATGATTAGTTATTGTTCTTTATACTTTTTATAAAATATTGGCGGGCTTACTTGCCAACAACTATTTCTTTGCCCAGTACTGCGGCTGCAGCTTCCTGCATCGCCCGGTTCCAGTCGCCCTGCAATGGGTTGATATCCATTGGCTTGGTGTGGCTCTCCTTGATGAAGGTTGTGGTGTTGCGGTTGGCAAATTCTGCTTGTATCAGGCAGAACTTGATATTCTCTTTTCGGGCTCTCTGGATGAGGCTCTTCAGCTGGGAGGCACTAGGCTCCCTGCCTTCTTCCTCTATGGCAAGCTGCTCCAGCTGGTAATCACGGGCAAAGTAGGTGAGGATAGGGTGATAGATCACAAACTTGCGAACCAGATCTGGGTCCTTTTTGAAGCTCTCCTTGATGGTGCTGTCTCTCTTGTCGATGATGTTGAGCAGCGACTGATAGTTCTTCTCGAAGAAAGCCTTGTTCTTTGGCTCCAGTTGGCAGAGCGCCTTGAGGATGTTGCTGGCTATGATGCGGGCGTTGCTGCAACTCATCCATACGTGCGGGTCGATATTGCCACCCGGAGTCTTGGCAGGCTTGATGCCCACGGAAGTATCTATCACTTTCATATCTGGAGCGTTGTCCTGCAGCTTCTTCATCCAGGTCTGCTCAAAACCGATGCTGCCCACTTTCAGATAGAGGGCACTCTTCGAAAGTTCCATCATCTGCTGGGCGTATGGCTCGTAAGTCTCCGGGTTGTTGCCATTCGATACCATCACGTTGACATCCACCTTGCCTTTGGCAATTTGATCTACGAAATACTTGTAGGGTGAAATCGTAACTGTAACTGTAACCGCAGGCTTCTCTGTTCCGGAAGCCTTTCCCGAATCTGCCTGTTTCTGAGGTGTACCCTTACATCCGGCAAGAATAACACATAATATAATAAGGTATAGAAATTTCTTCATATATTAAAATCTTCTTATGTTATAAATCTGCTTATATGTTTATACAATGAAGCTGAGACCATAAACCAATAGGATATATCTCAGCACTTTTCCGATGGTGATGCTGATGGTAGAGATGATGATATTGGCTCTTGTCAGACCTAGCACGATGGTGATGGCGCTTCCCAAAATCGGGATGAAGGCGAAGAAGCCCATCCAGGCACCTCTATCAGCCATGAATCTTTCTGCCTGATCCAGTTTCTCCTTCTTCACGTGCAGATATTTCTCTATCCATTCCATCTTGCCCAGTCTGCCCACACCATAGTTGAACAGTGAGCCCAATACATTTCCTATGCTGCCATATATCACCAGAGGGATGGGATTCAGTCCTGCTGCCTGCAAGCCCGACATCACTACCTCGCTGCTGAAAGGAAAGAAACTGCCGGCAAGAAAGGCGGAAACAAGCATGCCCCAATAGCCCCAGTTGATTAAAAAGTCTATTATGTAACCCATTGAATATTATTTGTTTAATATTCTTGATGCAGCGTTTCGCTGCATCAAGAATATCTCTGAATAACTCTTATCCCAGAATAACTCTTATCCCTGAATAGCCTGCAGCAATATCGTTTCTGGAATGAAGATATTGTATAGCAATATCAATACCATGATGATCAGCGCCGAGATAAAGACGATGTTCGCCACTTTTCCCTTGGTATAGGTGATGAAGTGAGCGGTGAGTGGTGCCGTATTTACAATCATGATGCTGCTCAACTCCTTGATATGCTGAGGCTGCAGGATGATGAAGGCAAGACTCACATAGTTGATCAGAATGAATGAATTGTAGATCATTCGGGTACGGATCTTATCTGCATAAGAGGTATGCAGGAAGTGTATGCTGCCTAATGTGCTCAGGATGATGAGGAACAGGAGATTCACCACCTCGTGGTCGGTAACCTGCGAATAATCGAACAGATCATGATAGTTGATGAATTCTGCAAAATGACTGATCAGTCCATCTATATTATTGGTGTAGGCGAAGTAACCCGCTGAGAACCAATACGGCATGATGAGACCGATGATAGATGCAAAGAAGTTTCTGATGCTGAAGGAATTGGTGAATACCATCATCATCAGCCACAGGAAGGGCAGAAAATATCCCACCTGGATGAACACCAGTGAGGCGAGTCCTACGCAGAAGAAGGCATAGAAGGTCCATCCTGCCGCCCGCCTGTCCTGGTAACTGTTCCAGATGATGAGGTAGAAGGCGATGGAGCACATCGTCACGATGCTTGCCTTGAAGGAGGGTGTAGGCAGAGAGGTCATGGTGATGAACACCAGGAAACTGCAGGACACCATTCGGCTGTAGGTTCGCATCAGGGAATTATGGTTGTTGAGCTCCACCATCAGCAGGGTAGAGAGAATGGTGAAGGCGAACTGCACCCAAATGTTAGCTACTAAAAAACCTACAGCAACCCATACCAAGGCGGCAAGGGTTGCTGTTACAGGTAGAGCGTAGCGGCTAGCCGCCACTTTATTTTGAAAAGTTTTCTTTCTTAACATTATCCGTTAAAATTAAGCTTTTGCCCTTAAAGATCCTGTCCGATATCAGAGCGGAAGTACTTGTCTGTGAACTGAATCTTCTGAGCCTCGGCAAAGCTCTTCTTCAGAGCCTCTTCCTTATCCTTGCCGTAGCTGCTTACGCAGATTACACGGCCGCCATTGGTTACAACCTCTCCATCCTTCATGGCTGTACCTGAGTGGAAAACTACAGAACCTTCCACATCATTGATACCCTGGATAGGATAACCCTTCTTGTAAGCCTCTGGATAACCACCGCTTACGAGCATCACGCAGACAGCAGCACGCTCATCAAACTCGATGTTGCGCTTGTCAAGATCGCCGGCAGCTATACCCTCGAAGAGATCCACGATGTCGCTCTTCAGGCGGAGCATCACGCTCTCTGTCTCTGGGTCACCCATACGGCAGTTGTACTCGATAACCATAGGCTCGCCCTCTACATTGATCAGACCGAAGAAGATGAAGCCCTTGTAGTCGATGTTCTCCTCAGCCAGACCCTCTACGGTAGGACGGATGATGCGCTCATCCACCTTCTGCATCCACTCCTTGGTTGCGAATGGCACAGGGGTAACGCTACCCATACCGCCGGTGTTCAGACCGGTATCGTGCTCGCCGATGCGCTTGTAGTCCTTAGCCTCAGGCAGAATCTTGTAGTTCTTGCCATCGGTCAATACGAATACGGAGCACTCGATACCGCTGAGGAATTCCTCGATAACTACGCGTGCAGAAGCGTTGCCGAACATACCGCCGAGCATCTCCTTGAACTCCTTCTTGGCCTCTTCCAGGGTAGGAAGGATGAGAACACCCTTACCGGCGCACAAACCGTCAGCCTTCAACACGTATGGAGCCTTCAGAGTCTCCAGGAACTTCAAGCCTTCTTCTACGTGCTCGCCGTCGAAAGTCTCATACTGAGCTGTCGGAATGTTGTGGCGCTTCATAAACTGCTTGGCGAAGTCCTTGCTTCCTTCCAGCACGGCACCAGCCTTTGATGGACCAATCACAGGGATGTTCTGGGTGCGAGGGTCTGCCTTGAAGTCATCATAGACACCCTTTACCAGTGGGTCTTCCGGACCTACTACCACCATATCAACACCGTTCTCGACAGCGAAGTTCTTGAGCGCCTCGAAGTCGTCAGCCTTGATATTCACATTCTCGCCGACATTCTGCGTACCGGCATTACCAGGAGCGATAAAGAGTTTCTCACACTTCTCGCTCTGAGCGATTTTCCAAGCTAAGGCGTGCTCGCGGCCACCGCCTCCTAACAATAATATTTTCATCGTAGTTACGTTTAATAATTCTTCTATTACATGTTACAATCAGGATATTGGTCTTCTCCTTCTTTTACAATCAGGATAGATCTTTACTCCTTTTTGCATCCAAATTTCTAATTTGCTGCAAAATTACTAAATTTCAGCGAACTATACAAGCAAAAAGCCTAAAATCTTTATCGCATATAGTTCTTATAGATTTCATAATAGATATCCGGCCATCCGTAGATGGCTATCCTCTCCAGTTCATTGTAGAGTTCCGGTATGTCATCTATCAGCTTCACCAGGTCGGGATTGTATCGGGTTCCTGCGCCTTCTCTCAGCTCTCCCATCACTTTTTCGAAGCTCTTTTCCTGCTTGTAGTTTCTGCCTACTCGCTCGGTGGCAGCCTGCATGCAGTCGCACAGGGTTATGATGTCTATCATGAAGCGGAAAGGCGACTTGGTGTTGTCGAAGTCGCTTGGATAGCCTCCCTTGCCGTTGTACCATTTATGATGTCCCAGCGTGGTATCGTGGTAGTATTTCAGCTTCTGCGATATCTTCAGGTATTTCAGTCCCATTCGGGGATGCATTCTGATGATTCTTCGCTCCTCATCGCACAGCTGTCGATAGTCGTTGTTCACCACGCTTACGATACTGTTCTTGCCAATGTCGTGACAGAGTGCAGCACGGGTGATGAAGTTGATGAGCTGTCTCTGATGAAGCCTTACCTGCCATTTGCTGTTGATGCCCAGTTTTCCTACCAGCAGTTCCCGCCGGTGCCTGATGATGGCTTTCATCATGGCTTCTGCAAGTCGTGCCACGTGGGTAGAGTGGGCGTAGGTGGTAACCTGGGTTGCTACGTTCAGTTCCATCACGAATCCTATTCTTTCTTCATCGCTCAGGTATTTGATGAGTCGGGGATAGGTGCTCACATATTCCAGTGTCTGATTATACTGTGTGGAGTTCTGCTGGTCTTTGCGATGTCTGAACATCCTGATAATGTCTTCACAAAACATCCTTACGCACTTCTTTTTGTACTTGACTGAAACTCTGGCGGTATCTACGATGAATGCCAGGTTGGGATAATGATTCATCAGCGAATTGAAGGCACCTTCCCCCAGAATTTTTTGTCGGGTAAGGGGTTTGATTGATGTTTCGTATATTTCCTTGGCTTCTTTCAAGGCAGTTCTTGTCCGGATTTCTCCCATTCTTAGCTTCATGACGATGAGATTGAGCTTCGAGGTGGTGCTGAGCCCTACGGTATCCGGATATTGGCTTAACACTCGTTTTACCAAAGCGTCTCCTTCTTCCTTTTCTACCAGTTCCGGATTGGTGAGATAGATTCCTCTTACTATCTCCAAATCTCTGTTCTTGAGGCTGTTAATCCATAGCTGCCTTCTCTTTTCGGGTACTTCCAGTTCGTCTGCCGTATGATTTCTTGCCAGTTCTTCCAGCTTTTCGTATCTTTCCTGTAGTTTTTTCAGGGGTTGGATATGGTTGAGTGTCCATGCCGATAGGCACAGATTCTGTAGGGCATAGCCGTACAGACCCAGTTCTTCGGGCGTATGACAGTGTGCACTGTCGGCTACGTATGCGATGCAATCGTATGCTTTTTTCAATGTCTCATTGTCTCTGTTCAGTCGCCATATCTGGTAATAGGATGCCCCCTTCCAGCTCATGGCTCTCAGAAATTCGTAGTTCCTTTCCGGGCGTTTTCTGAAATTTCGAATCAGAATATCCGTAACCCTGTTTGTGAAGAATGGATCCGTCAGGGCATAGGCGTAGTTATGAAAGAAGTTTTTATCCAGACTGTCGTAGGCTGCATCCGGCAGAATGGTCTCCTTCGTAGTGTCTGCCATATCGGTTTTGAAATAATCTACAATGCTATTCAGCAGCTTCTCGTTCTCGTTATAGATCTTATGGTTCTTCTGGCTTCTAGTCATAAAGAATCTTAGCCATTCGTCGTGGTTGTGGATGCTGAAGATGCTGTCGTTGTAACGATTATAGGTGATGCGGTTCTGAGATAGCTTATCGAAGATGAATTTAAAGTCGGGGATGCTCTGTTTAGAAACAAAAAGCTCTTTACCTGCCACTTGCAGGTGGCAGGCAAAGAGTATGGTGGTAATTAATAAAATTACTTTTCTTATCTTGTTAATCATCTTTTCGTTCCGAAGATTTGTTTTACTTCAGATAGACTCTCTTATATTTCCCATCCGAATTGTTTTCAGATAGAGTCTCTTATACATTAATTAATACTCTTTTTACTTCAGGTAGTCGAAGAAGTAGTTGCTGATTCTTTCGTGCAGGTGAGTGCTCTGATGCCCTCTCATGTTGTGAGGTTCACCTGGATATACGAAGAAATCTGGCTGGGTACCTGCTGCGATACAAGCCTTCAGGAAGGTGAGGCAGTGCTGTGGCACCACGGTCACATCGTTCAAGCCCTGGATAATCTGCAGCTTACCCTTCAGGTTCTTAGCCTGATAGAGCAGGGATGTCTTCTTGTAACCCTCTGGGTTGGTCTGTGGGGTATCCATATAGCGCTCGCCATACATCACCTCGTACCAGTGCCAGTCGATTACCGGACCGCCTGCTACGCCTACCTTGAATACGTCAGGATAGTTGGTCATCAGCGAGATGGTCATGAATCCGCCGAAGCTCCAGCCGTGAACACCAATCTTGTCGGCATCTACGTAAGGAAGGCTCTTCAGATATTCCACACCCTTCATCTGGTCCTTCATCTCTACCTGACCCAGCTGGCGGAAGGTAGCCTGCTCGAAAGCCTTGCCACGGTTCTCGCTACCACGGTTGTCGAGGATGAAGAGCAGATAGCCCTTCTCTGCCATGTAGGTTTCCCAGCCACGGCTAGAGTAGTTCCAGCGGGCATCCACGTTGTGGGCATGAGGTCCACCATATACATATATAATGGTAGGATACTTCTTGTTAGGGTCGAAGTTCACCGGCTTCACCATTCTCCAGTAGAGGTCGGTTACGCCGTCGTCGGCCTTGATCGAACCGCAGCTGTATTCAGGCACGTTGTAGCCCTTCCAAGGGTTCTTGGCTGTGAAATAGGCGGTGCGCTTGCCGTTCTCAGTGTTTACGATGGCAATCTTGCGAGGCACGGTAGGAGTAGAGTAGTTGTCATAGATAAACTGTCCGTTCCCGCTCAGGGTAGCGTTGTGCCATCCCTTGCCGCAATCGTCCATCATGGTGCGCTTGCCGGTCTTGGTATCCACCACGAAGATGTTACGCTGGATAGGAGAGCACTCGTTGGATGCGATGATGATGCTCTTGCGCTTGGCGTTGAAGCCGAGCACTTCCATTACCTCCCATTTACCCGATGTCAACTGTTTGATTTCGAGTGATTCCGTGTTGCTTGCCATGCGGCTGCCGTGCTTGCCCAGGGTGCAGAGGTAAAGGTGGTTGTAGCCATCCTTGCGGCTCTGCATGATGAAGCTGCTGTTGTCCCAAGGCAGGAACTGGATTGGGTGACAAGGCTCTACATACTTCTCATCGGTCTCGCGATAGAGCTCGCCGGTCTTCTCGCCAGTCTCTGCGCTGTAGGCAGTAAGGCGACAGTCATTCTGGTCGCGGTTCAGCTCAAACATATAGATGGTCTTGCTGTCCGGGCTCCATGCGATGTTGGTGAAGTAGCGGTCTGTAGGGTCGCCCGCCTTCAGATAGATGGTCTTGCCGGTCATGCAGTCGAACACGCCCACAGTTACCTTGTGCGATGTCTCGCCTGTCATCGGATACTTGTCTGGTGCAGGCTTGGCGCAGCAGGTTTCTGTCTCAGGATGATTGAAGTAATCAATCTCCGGGATATCCACCTGTGGATAATCAGTCACCATGCTCTGATCCATGCGGTAGAAGGCGAGCAGTTCGCCGTTAGGGCTCCAGAAGGTACCCTTGCTGATGCCGAATTCATCGCGGTGAACACTCTGACCATACACGATAGAGCGGCTGCCGTCTGTAGAGATCTGGAAATCGTGAGACTTCTTCTCTCTTGTCATGGCATTGTTGGTTACGTCGAAGGAGCGCACATAGAGGTTGCTGCCCTTCAGATAGGCGAATGCATTCTGCTGGGCGTTAGCCTCCAGCAGGTTTTCGCCGTCTTCAAACTCCATCTCGCTCAGCAGCTTATGCTTCTTGAAGTCGATGGTGTAGGTCTTGCTGCCGTTGCTTACCATCACGATGCTCTTGCCTGCGAAAGGGAACTGAGCGTTGTAGAGGGCTCTTACCTTGATGTCCTTGGTAGGAGCAATCCACTGGTTGATATCGTTGATACCGAAGAGTTTTGTCTCCTTTCCGGTAGTCTTGTTTACGAGATAGCATGCCTCGATGTCCTGATGGATGAGTTCATTTCCCCACCAGGTGCACCAGCGGTTCTTTGCCACCATGTTGCGGTAGTTGTTGCCACCGAAGTTCAGGTCTTCCAGTGTGAAGGTTTTCTCACCCTTCTGTGCAGGAACCACGCCCTGAGCCTGTATCTCGGTTGCATTCATTGCCATCATGGAAATCATAGCTGCAAAAGATAATTTATAAATTGATTTCTTTAGATTCATGATTTTTTTTTCTTGTTTTTTATTTCTAGTGATACCGCGTTTTATCAAGAACGCAAGTCCGCTAGGCGTTCCGCCGGATTTGTAATCCGGCGTTAAAAAATGTCCTAACCTATTTCGGCTCTGCGGATTTGCAATCCGCAGCAAAGGAGAATGCCTTTCCTTTTGTTGGGGGATTACAAATCCCCCGGTTTTAATAGGTCGAACCTTTTTTACGGCGGATTTCAAATCCGCCGGGACGCCTGACGGAAGACGTTTTAAATCCGCCGGGAATCTTAGCGACGCAGCGTTTCGATGCATTGCTAGAATTCTTAGCAATACGGCGTTTCACCGCATTGCTAGAAAATCTTAATCCTCGTCATCAAAGTCGGTGTCGAAGCTTGGCTTGCCGCCACGCTTTCCTCCGAAGTTCTTGCCACCTCTGCGGTCTCCCTTGAAACCACCGCGCTTGTCATTACGGTCTCCCTTGAAACCTCCGCGCTTGTTGTCACGGTCGCCTCCGCGCTTGCCTCCGAAACTGCGGCCGCCCTTGCGGTCATCATCATCGTCGCGTCTTCCGCCTGCACCCACACGTGGACGTCCGCCACGGCGAATCTCATTGCGGCGCTTCTCGAAGTCCTCCAGGCGATGGCTGTGGAACTGGAAGCTGCGGATATCTGCCTCCTCGTTCTCAGTCTCCTCGCTCACACGCTTCTTGAACTCGCGCTCCTTCTTGAAACGGTGCTTCTGCGCCATCTCGCTCTTCTCGCGCTCAGTCTTCACGATACCGCCCTCAGAGCGGAACTCCTTCATCTTGCCGTCGAACATCACATACTTGCGGAACTCGCACTCCAGACTTCCGTTATATACCGGAATCTTGATAGATGGCTTCAGTCCAATCTGCTCGAAGCACTCCTCGCGGTAGCTCAGTACCCAAGCCTCGTTGCCTGCAAATGCACGCTTGAATCGCTCGCCAATCATCTTATAGGTATTCAGCAGGTTAGGAGTAGAGATACGCTCGCCGTATGGAGGGTTCATCACGATGATGCTCTTCTCGGCAGGCTGTGTGAAGTCCTTGAAATCCTGCTGTGCGATGGTGATATCCTTGCTCAGTCCGGCTGCACGCACGTTGAGGTTGGCAGTGTTCACCGCCTTCATATCTACATCATATCCGTAGATGTGGTGCTCGAACTCGCGCTCCTGAGAGTCGTCGTTATAGATCATATCGAAGAGATCCTGGTCGAAATCATTCCATTTCTCGAAGGCAAACTCCTTGCGGAATACACCTGGAGAGATGTTGCGGGCGATGAGGGCAGCCTCGATGGCGATGGTTCCCGAACCGCACATTGGGTCGATGAAGTCGCATTCGCCCTTCCAGCCGGTCATCAGGATCATACCTGCAGCGAGAACCTCGTTCAGAGGTGCCTCTACCTGCTCCTGGCGGTAGCCGCGGCGGTGCAGACTCTCACCGCTTGAGTCGAGACTCAGGGTAGCGTTATCCTCTGCGATATGGATGTTGAGGCGGATGTCTGGGTTAGACACGCTGATGTTAGGACGTGTGCCCTGCTTCTCGCGGAACCAGTCCACGATGGCATCCTTTACCTTGTAAGTCACGAAGCGTGAGTTGCGGAACTCCTCAGAATAGACCACTGAATCTACCGAGAAAGTCTTCTTCACGTCTAAGATGTCATCCCACTTGATCTTCTGAACCTCGTCGTACACCTCTTCGGCAGAACGAGCCTTGAAGTGCTTGATAGGTTTCAAGATGCGGATGGCTGTGTGTAACTGGAAGTTAGCACGATACATCATTTCCTTGTCGCCAGTGAAAGATACCATGCGGCGACCTATTTGTACATTGTTAGCACCCAGTTGGGTGAGCTCCTCAGCCAAGACTGGCTCCAGACCCATAAAGGTCTTGGCAATGAGTTCAAATTCCTGTTCCATTATTGAATTCTATATCTAATAAACTTTGTTTTTCTTTTCTATATTTCTTTGTTTTCGGCTTCATATCCTTGGTCACCCATACGTTGGCGCCCACGATGCAGCCTTCTCCGATGGTGATTCTGCCCAGGATGGTGGCGTTGGCATACACGATGACATCGTCTTCCAGGATAGGGTGGCGAGGGATTCCCTTGATAGGATTGCCGTCCTTATCCAGTGGGAAACTCTTGGCTCCGAGGGTAACACCCTGGTAGAGCTTCACGTTGTTGCCGATGATGCAGGTGGCACCGATAACCACACCTGTGCCGTGGTCGATGGTGAAGTGGTGGCCGATGGTAGCCTCCGGATTGATATCGATACCCGTCTCCGAGTGTGCCAGCTCCGTCATCATTCTTGGGATGAGTGGCACGCCGAGCTTGTGCAGAACATGAGCGATACGATAGTTGGTTAAAGCCTTGATCACGGGATAGCACGAGATGATTTCTCCGTGGCTCATTGCCGCCGGGTCACCGTTGTAGGCTGCCTCTACGTCGGTGGCGAGAATCTTGCGGAGCTTGGGAAATTCCATGATGGCTTTGGCGGCGATGACACCTGCCTTGGCACGCTGGTGCTGCAGTTCTGCCTGGGTTTCCGATTCGCAGTCGTTGGCGAAGCAGAGTCCGGCGAGAATCTGTTCTGCGAGCATCTCGTAGAGTTTCTCAACTCTTACTCCGATATGGTATTTGATGGTAGAGATATTCACGGATGAGTTTCCGAAATATCCCGGAAAGAGGATGGAACGAGACAGATTGATGATGTCTTCGAGCGCCTTGCCCGAAGGAAGTGGATTCCCGTCTCTATGCTGATGGAAGAGACCCTTCAGCGATTCGGCGCTTGAAAGCTCGTCGATAGTCTCTGTCAGCTGATGAGTTAATGTATCTTTACTCATTTTCTTCATGTATCAATAAAATTCGACTGCAAAGATACGATTAATTTCTTGAACTGCAAAGAATTCGTTCTTGTTTTTTGTGATTTTTTTAGCGTTGCTGAAATTTCATATCCCTGAATGCACTCCAGGCTATCGGTATCGCCACGAGAAAGGAACAGATATCTGCCCACGCCTGACACATCTCCACGCCCAGTAATCCGAAGAAATGAGGGAGGATGAAAATGAGCGGAATGAAGAACAAACCGCTACGTGCTGCTGCCACGATATTCGCACGTACGGGCTTGCGGATGGTCTGCATCAGCATATTCGTCAGCACGATGGTGGCTACCAGAGGGAAGCTGATAACCTGCCACTTCAGGGCAACGGAACCCACGGCTACCACGCTGGCATCATCACGGAAGAGTTCGATGATGGGTTCGGAGAAAAGAAAGCCGAAAACGGCACAAACCGCCAGAAATACCGTGCCGCATTTGATGCAGAAAAAGAAAGCCTCCTTCACACGCTCGTACAACTTGGCTCCATAACAGAAACCGCAGAGCGGCTGGAAACCCTGACCCAGTCCGATGACCACGGCATAGGTGAAGAACGAGATTCTCGTCACGATACTCATACCCGCAATGGCTGCATCTCCATAGGCTCCGGCAGCCACATTCAGCACCAGCGTGGCGATGCTTCCCAGACCCTGTCTTGATAAGGAAGGCGTGCCGCCAAAGATAATCTCCTTGATGTAAGCCCTGGTTGGTGTGAAGTTGTACAGATGGATGCGGATGTTTTCTCCCTTGTGCGTCATCCAGAAGAGCATGGCGCAGCCGAAGCACTGGCTGATGAGGGTGGCGATGGCGGCCCCCGTGATGCCCATGGCAAAATAAAGGATGAGCAGTGGGGCAAGGATGAGATTGAGGAGCACTCCCGACATGATTCCCTTCATTGCATACATCGCATTGCCCTGGAAGCGCATCTGGTTGTTGAGGGTCAGAGAGGTTGTCATGAAGGGAGCACCCAGCAGGATGATGCCGAGATAGCGCTCGGCGTAGGGCTGGATGGTGGGGGTGGAACCCAGAAGAATGCACAGTGGTGTAAGGAAAAGTTGTCCAAGAATGGCGATGAGAAGTCCCGTCAGGAAACTCAGCACGAAGCCCGTGGATGCCATCTTCTTCGCCTTCTCCACCTCCTTGGCTCCCAGCATTCGGGAAATATAGTTGCCGGAGCCATGACCATAGAGGAAACCAACGGCCTGGATTACTGACATCATGGCGAAGGAAACGCCTACCGCCGCCACGCTCTGGGTATTGATGCTGCCCACGAAGTAGGTGTCGGCGAGGTTGTACATACTCGTCGATAACATGCTGATAATGGTAGGAATCGCCATCGTAAAAATCACCCGATGCACCGGTGCATGGGTCAGGAATGTATAATTATCTCTTGATTTCTTCATATCAGCCTGCAAAGTTACTGCTTTATTTCCGAAAGGGGGGAAATATTCGATGATTTTAACGCTCGGCAGGAAAAAAAACACGGATTTCGTTTGCCATCTCGGAAAAAACTCGTACTTTTGCACCGTTTTTCTGATGATACATTATTATAAAAAGAAAAATCAGAGCAAAAAGTTTTAGAAAAAAATCAGATCAATGAGTGATATTAGAATCATACCCGTTACTACCAAGAAAGGATTGAGAACTTTCATACAGTTCTATTACGACCTTTATGAAGGTAGCAAATATGCCGTTCCTTACTTGCGTTTTGACGAGTGGAATACATTGAGCAAAGGCAAGAATCCTGCCTTCGACTTCTGCGAAGCGCAATATTTCCTGGCTATCGATTACAGCATCCCGAAGGTGGTAGGCCGCATTGCCGCCATCATCAACCATTGTGCCAACGACCAGTGGAACAAGAAGCAGGTGCGCTTCGGATGGTTCGACTTCATCGATAATCTCGAGGTTTCCAGTATGCTGCTGGATGCCGCAGCCCGGTGGGGCAGAGAGCGTGGCATGGAAGAATTGGTAGGGCCACTTGGCTTTACCGATATGGACCGCGAGGGAATGCTCATCGAAGGATTCCACGAGAAATCCACCATGTACGTCAACTACAATTACCCTTATTATCCCAAGCACATGGATGCACTGGAGCTCTTCCAGAAGGACAACGACTGGCTGGAGTACCGCATCAAGGTGCCTGAGGTAACCCCTCCGAAATTTGCCAAGACAGCCCAGCTCATCGAGAGCCGCTACAATCTGCATGTGCATAAGTTTACCAAGCACGAACTGGTTCAGGGCGGCATGGGCAGGGAAGTCTTCCGCATCGTCAACGAAACCTACAAGGATCTCTACGATTTCCAGCAGCTCACCGACCGACAGATCGACGGGTATGTGGATTCGTATATCAAGATGGCGGATATGAACCTCATCACCGGTGTGGTAGATGGCAACGACAACAACCGCCTGATCGGTTTCGGCGTATCCTTCCCATCCATGACCGAGGCGTTGCAGAAGAACCGCAACGGCAAGCTCTTCCCATGGGGATGGCTGCGACTCCTGCGGGTGATGAAGTGCCATGCCACTGATACCGTGGATCTGGTGCTCATCGGCGTGTTGCCGGAATACCGCAGCAAGGGTGCCAATGCCCTCATCTTCGCCGATCTCATCGAGCAGTACCACCGCTACGGTTTCAAATGGGCGGAGGCGATGCCGCAGATGGAGAGCAACAAGGGTGTGCAGAGCCAGTGGCAGTATCTGGAAAGCGTGCAGCACCGTCGCCGCCGCTGCTACAGAAGAAAGATATAGGAATTTGAAGAAAAATAAAAATAATTAGAAATAGATAGAATGAGATTTGCAGTTATAGCCGCAGGCGAGGGAAGCCGATTGGCACAGGAAGGCGTGGAACAGCCTAAACCCCTGGTGCCGGTATGCGGCGAACCGATGATAGAGCGCCTTCTACGCATCTTCGTAGATTGCGGTGCTACCGAAATCGTAGTGATTGTCAATGAATGGAGCACGGCGGTGCGTGAACATCTGGAACAGATGAAGCTGCCGGTGCCTCTGCGCCTGGTGGTGAAGACCACTCCTAGTTCCATGCACAGTCTGCATGCCCTCTCGCCATATCTCCGTGGCGAGCGCTTCTGCCTCACTACCGTGGATACCATCTTCCGTGAGGAGGAGTTCAAGAAGTATATCCGTCACTTCCAGGAGGCAAAGGATATTGACGGCTGCATGGCTGTCACCCCATACGTGGATGATGAAAAACCACTGTGGGTTGGTGTGGAGAAGCAGGAGGATGCCGAGGGTGCCAGTCTGCTCGACAAGCAGGGTTCGCACAAGAAGCCTCGTATTACGGGCTTCCATGATAAGCAGGAGGGCGATGACCATCTGATTTCGGGTGGCATCTACTGTCTGGGCGGCAAGGCGCTCGATGTGCTCGACCATTGCATGGAGCAAGGCATGAGCCGTATGCGCAACTTCCAGCGCCAGCTGGTGGTAGAGGGATTGAAGCTGGAGGCTTATCCTATCAACAAGATTCTCGATGTAGATCACAAGGAGGATATTGCGAAGGCCGAGGCTTTCATCCATCCGCTGGAGGGTAAGACCCTGGTGGGTGTATGCCGCGGCAACGAGTTCTCGCCTAATTGCGTGGATAACGATGCTGCCATCATGAATGCCGTAGAACAGCAACTGGAGGCACTCGGTGCGCAGGTGATGCTGATGTGCGAGAAGGAATTCTGCCGCAAGGCAACTGTATTGGAGAGAGCCTACGGATGGCCTCGCTGCCGTGTGACAGTGGGCGTGGATGGCTTCTTCTCAATGGCACGCAGCAAGCAGGCACTCGATATTCTCGGCAGAATAGAGGAGGAAGGCGTATTGGTGGTGAACTCCAGTCTGGGTGTAAACCGCTGCATCCGCCGCATCATGACCGAGCGTTTCATCGCCGGAGGCATCGCTACTCCCGAGAGCCGCATCATCGGCAGAAACGGAGAGATGGTGAAGGATATCCACTATCCTTGCTGGCTGAAGCGTGGCGACGGCTGTGCGCAGCAGAAGGAGGATACCTGTTATGTGCAGAACGAGCAGGAGGCTGAGGCGCTGCTGAAGGAATTCTGGCTGCGCGGCATCACATCGGTGGTGGTGAATGAGCATCTGAAGGGCGACCTCATCAAGTTCTACGGCGTATCGGGTACCGATTTCTTCTATTGGTTCTATCCATCGAAATGCGGCCATCGCTCCAAGTTCGGACTGGAGGTGATCAATGGCGAGGCTCAGGGCATCGCCTTCGATGCCGAGGATCTGAAGGCTGAGGCTGACAAGGCTGCCGACATGCTGAATGTGCCGGTATATGGCGGCGACTGTGTGGTCAGCGAGGATGGCAGCATCCGCATTATCGATTTCAACGACTGGCCTAGCTTTGCACCATGCCGTGATGAGGCTGCCTTCTATATAGCAACAAAAATGATACAAGAATAAAAATAAAAAAGATGAATCAGGAATTTAAGGCTTCTCTGAAATCAGCGGATACCGAGGAGCACATTGATATTTATTTCTATCGTCCTATTGGTTACCAGTGGGCGCGATTCTTCCGCATGCTTCACGTCACCCCAAACGTGGTGACCATTCTTTCCATCTTCCTCGGCGTAGGAGCGGGCATCTGCTTCTATTTCGACGATTTGGCAATCAACATCTTGGGCATCTTCTTGCTCATTTGGGCAAACGTATATGACAGTTGCGACGGTCAGCTGGCACGACTCACCAATCAGAAGAGTGCCTTGGGCAGAATCCTGGATGGTGCTGCTGGCGACTTCTGGTTTGTCAGCATCTACTTCGCCATCTCCTTCCGTCTGATGCCGGAGTGGGGCTGGAAAATCTGGGCACTCTGCATCGTTGCCGGTTTCGGATGCCATGCCATTCAGAGCCGTCTTGCCGACTACTACCGTCAGATTCACCTCTTCTTTCTGAAAGGCAAGGAGGGAAGCGAACTGGACGATGCCAGCAAGCAGGTAGAGCTGTGGAAGCAGATGAAATGGAAGAAGGAGCCAGTGCAGAAACTCTTCCAGTTCTTCTACAAGAACTATACCTTGGGACAGGAGCGGGATACTCCTATCTTCCAGATATTCAAGAGAAATCTGCGCGAAAGATATCCGCAGCAGTTGCCTGAGCAGTTGCGTGCCGACTTCCGTGCGGGCAGTCTTCCACTGATGAAATATGCCAATATCCTCACCTTCAACTGGCGCAGCATCACGCTGTTCATCTCTATCCTGATAGGTCTTCCATGGCTTTATCCGGCTATTGAGATTACCGTGTTCAGCTTGATTTTCTTCTATATGAGAGGAACCCACGAGCGTCTTTGTCTGAAGCTCAACCAGAAGGTCCTGAAGGGAGAGTATGAGGCATAAACAATAACAAATACTTATATGAATAACAAGTTCAGAAATATATTCATGGCGTTCGGTATCATCGCCATCATCATCATGCTCTGCACGATGGATATGGACTATACCGATATCTGGCGCTATCTGAAGCAGGCGGGCATCTATTTCCCGCTGATTCTCGGTCTGTGGCTCGTGGTTTATTGGGTGAACACCGTTTCCTGGTGGCTCATCATCAACGACGAGGGTAGGGTAAAGGGACTCTCGTTCTGGCGAGTATATAAGCTCACCGTGAGCGGATTTGCCCTGAACTACACCACTCCCTGCGGATTGATGGGCGGCGAACCTTACCGCATTATGGAGTTGAAGCCTTTTACGGGTGTGAGCAAGGCTACATCATCAGTCATTCTCTATGTGATGATGCACATCTTCTCCCATTTCTGGTTCTGGTTCCTGTCGGTATTTCTCTATATCGCCCTGTATCCGATAGGTGTCCCTATGGGCATCATGCTGGGCTTCATCGCAGCCTTCTGCCTGCTCGGCATCTACTTCTTCGCCCGCGGCTACAAGACGGGAATGGCACAGAAGGGCATCCGTCTGCTCACCCATATTCCTTTCGTGAAGAACTGGGCTAAGCGGTTTGCGCAGGAGAAGCAGGAGACCCTGGAGCAGATAGATTCGCAGATAGCCCTGCTGCATGGTCAGCACAAGAGCACCTTCTACAGTTCCCTCTTCTCCGAGGTGATGGCGAGAGTGCTCCAGAGTCTGGAGATTTATCTTATCCTGAAGGCTTTTGCTGCGGAAATCAGCATTGCCGACAGCATTCTGATTCTTGCCTTCTCATCGCTTTTCAGCAATCTCATCTTCTTCTCTCCTATGCAGTTGGGAGCCCGTGAGGGTGGGTTGGCGCTGGCGGTAGATGGCCTGCATCTTACGGGTGCCCTGGGTGTATATACCGGTCTCATCACCCGAATCCGTGAGCTGGTATGGATAGCCATCGGCATTCTGCTCATCAAGGTGGGAAACAAGGACCTGAAGAAGATTCAGGAAGAATACGAGGCTGATCAGAAGAGCCAGCAGCAAACAATTAATAAAGGAAAATAATGAAAGTACTGGATATAAAAGGAATCATCTTTGATTATGGTGGCACGCTCGATACCAGGGGCGACCACTGGTCGGAAGTGCTGTGGCAGGGCTACGAGCACTTCGGCATCGGTGTGGCTGATGACGAGGAAGTAGAGCCGGGAGTAAGTATCCACAAGCAGGCGTTTCGCGATGCCTACGTGTATGGTGAGCGAGCACTGGCTGTGAATCCCATCGTGACTCCCGATTTCCATTTCGAGGATATTCTCAGAGAAAAACTGATCCTGGAATTGAATTTCCTGGCAGGAAAGGAATTGCTGGAGACAGGAAAGGATGATTCTGAGAAACAGGCGAAGCTTGGGAATCCCGGAAAAGATTCTGATGCTTCATCAGAAAGCCTTTTCCTCTCCCTTTCTGATTCAGAAATCCGGCAGATTGCTGTGGATATGGCTCGCTATATCAATGCCAAGACCCTTGCCCTTCTGAAAGAGAACAAGCTGGTGTTGGAGCATCTGAAGCAGAATGGTTATCCGATGGTGCTGGTTTCCAATTTCTACGGCAACATCAATCAGGTGTTGAAGGATGCAGGAATCGATGGCTATTTCAAGGATGTGATAGAATCGGCAGTAGTGGGGGTGCGCAAGCCGAACCCAGCCATCTTCGCCCTCGGAGTCTGCGCCCTCGATCTTCCTGCCTCCCAGGTGCTGGTAGTGGGCGATACCTATGGCAAGGATATCATTCCTGCCCACAAGCTGGGTTGCCACACCCTATGGATCAAGGGATTGCAGTGGGAAGAGAAGAAGGTGGATGAATCCATCCCCGATGGCATCATCAAGAAACTCTCTGAGATGGAGGAATTTCTGAAAATCTCATAAAAAACTGAAATATATAATAGGTTTTTGCAGCTATTTACGAATAATGTTATAACTTTGCAGCCTGAAAGTAGAGAATGATTAATAATGGGCGCAAGGCCCCTATATATATAATAAGGTAATGAAAGGTATAAGAAAATTGTATTTGGTGCTCGTCCTCCTGGTGGTTTCTACACTACAGATGATGGCGCAGCAGAAGATAACAGGTCGTGTCATCGACGATGACGGCTTTGCCGTATCGTATGCAAGCGTGCAGTACAAGGGACACAAGATTGCCGTTTCCAGTGATGGAGAAGGTAAGTTTACCATCGAAAAGAAGCCGGGACTGATGCTTACCGTCAGCGCTCTGAGCTACAAGACCGCAACGGTCAAGGTAGATGAGAAAACCAGCTTCCTCGAAATCAAGCTCAAGGATGATTCCCATAAACTGGGAGAAGTCGTGGTGAAATCGAAGAAGGGAAGATACAAGCGCAAGGATAACCCTGCCGTAGAACTCATGCGACGTGTCATCGCTGCCAAGAAGAAGAGCGACCTCAGCAACTATGATTATTATCAGTATGATAAATATCAGAAGATTACCCTCGCACTCAATGATATCACCAAGGAACAGATGGAGGGCAAGTTCTTCAGCAAGCGACAGTATCTCCTCGACCAGGTAGAGCTTTCGCCTTACAACGGCAAGCTCACTCTGCCGGTAAGCATCGATGAGACCGTTTCGCAGCACGTTTACCGCAAGGACCCGAAGAGCGAAAAGGATATCATCAAGGGTCAGCAGAGCAATGGTATCGGACAGGTGATCCAGACCGGAGAAATCCTGAATACAGCCATCAAGGATGTCTTCACAGATGTGGATATCTACGATGACTACGTGCGATTGCTCCAGTATCCGTTCCCATCTCCGCTCGGCAGAACTGCCATCAGCTTCTATCATTATTATATAGAAGATACGGTGTATGTGAACCGCGACCTCTGCTATCATCTGCAGTTTATCCCAGCCAACAGTCAGGACTTCGGATTCCGAGGCGAGCTCTATGTGCTTGCCGACAGTACCCTGCACGTCAAGAAATGTAATCTCTACATGCCTCACAACTCAGCCGTCAACTGGGTGAAGGACATGAAGATTGAGCAGGAATATACCAAGCTCGACAATGGCGAGTGGGTGCTCACCAAGGATGATATGATAGCAGAGATGCACATGAACAAGCTGCTGCAGGACCTGCTGGTGGTGCGAAACACCCGAATCACCGATTACGCCTTCGACCCTTTGCCGAAGATTCTTTTCAAGGGCAAGGCGAAGGTAAGGCATGATATGGATGCGATGAACCGTGATGAGGCTTACTGGAACAAGTACCGACAGGTGGATCTCACCAAGAGTGAGTCTTCGATGGACAGTTTCATCCACCGTATGGAGAATTCCAAGGGATTCAAGTACATCATCTTCGGCGTCAAGGCGCTCATGGAGAATTATGTAGAGATAGGAAGCGGAGGAAAGGATGGCAGAAAGAGCCTCTTCGACCTCGGACCTATCAACACCTTCCTCTCCAACAACTACGTGGATGGCGTGCGCCTGCGTCTGGCAGCCCGTACCATGGCGGCACTCAACCCTCATTTCTTCTGGGATGGATATGGTGCCTACGGTACGAAGAGCCACAACTGGTACTACGGTCATCTCTTCACCTATTCGCTCAACAAGAAAAAGAACAGTCCGTTCGAATTCCCGATGCGTAAGTTCGTCTTCGAGATTGGTCACGATATCACCTCTCCATCCGATGACAACCTGCTGCACAACAAGGATAACTTCTTCATGACCATCCGTGCCGCTACGCAGGACCAGATGTATCTCTACCAGCGACAGAAGTTCAGCTTCGTCTATGAGACCGACTGGGGACTCCGCTTCGATGCGGGAATGAGATGGCAGAGCAACCGCACCGTGGGCAATCTGCATTATTTCAAGGTGAACACGGGCGAGGAAGTAAAGAAGATACGCACCACCGAGGCATCTGTGGGCATCGACTACAACCCGGGTGTTACCTATGTCAACACCAAGCAGCAGCGATTGCCTATCAATCTCGACAGTCCTGAGCTCACCCTCCGCCATTCCATGGGTCTGGACGGATTCATGGGCGGTCAGTATCAGAGCAACCTCACCACGCTGGGCATCTACAAGCGCCAGTGGCTGGGCAGCTTCGGATATGTGGACTTCAACATCGTGGGCAAGATGCAGTGGAACAAGGTTCCATTCACCATGCTCGTCCAGCCACCAGTCAACCTCTCCATCTTCGAGCAGGAGGCAACCATCAGTATGATGAAAGACTGGGAGTTCCTGAGCGACCGCCAGCTCTTCTGGTCGGTAGCCTGGGATATGAACGGCAAGCTTCTCAACCGCATTCCGCTCATCAAGAAACTGAAGTGGCGCGAGTATGTAGCCGTGAAGGGAGTATGGGGACAGCTCACCGACAAGAACAATCCGGTGAAGAATACATCGGATGACGTGATCTTCAAGTTCCCTAACAACTCCTATACCTTTGGCAACACGCCATATTGGGAGGTGGTAGCCGGTGTGCACAACATCTTCAAGTTCTTCGGAATCGATTATGTGCGCCGTATCAACTACCTGAATCATGCCAATGTAGATAAGTGGGGCATCCGAATGGGATTCCTCATGTCATTCTAGGAAAGATAAAACAGGGAGAACATAGCCTTTTGCTATGTTCTCCCTTCATCAAAGTTTGGTCATAAAAGAGTATATAACAACATAAAAGAAGGAGATTGCTTATGAAGATTCTATTGGCAGATAAGCAGGATATCACGCGTGCCGGACTGATATACGTGATAGAGAAAATGGAAGGATTGGAAACCAAGTATGTGGAAGACAAGACAGAGCTGATGCTTGCCTTGCGGGAAAACGAAGATACGGTGGTGATAGTCGATTACACGCTTTTCGATATCAATGATTCCGCCGAACTGCTCATTCTCAACCAGCGCTTTCCCTATACCCGATGGCTGCTGTTCAGCGAAGACCTGAGTGCCGATTTCGTGCGTGTGCTCATCGCCAGCAGCAGTATGTTCAGTGTGCTCCTGAAGGAGAGTCCGCTGACGGAAATCAAGGAGGCGATACGCTTCTGCGTAGATAGCAAGCGGTTTGTCTGCCAGCGAATGATGGAGGTGCTCCTTACTCAGCCGCAGGAAGCAGAAGAAAAAGTGAATCTCACCAAGACCGAAACCGAGATTCTGAAGGATATCGCCCTGGGTATGACTACCAAGGAAATCGCCGAGAAGCGTTTCTCCAGTTTCCATACCGTGAATACCCACCGGAAGAATATCTTCAGAAAGCTCGGTGTGAACAACGTGCACGAAGCAACAAAGTATGCACTTCGCGCCGGACTGGTAGATTCTGCGGAATATTATATTTAAAAAAAATGCTTCAGATTGTCTCCCGACATTCTGAAGCTTTTTCATTTCTAACTAACTTATTATCAACTATTCATTACTTTTCGTGCTGCAAAATTACAAGTATTTTTAGAAATATGTGCTATATTTGCTAAAAAAACACACGTAAACGTTTGCAATTCGGAATAAAAATAGTACCTTTGCAGTAAATATTGATGCAATATCGCACCATACATAACTAACTTATTATACATGAAGCAGCGTAGAACGTCATTAAAGGACCTTGCAGATAAGCTTGGTGTCAGTATAGCTACCGTTTCCAGAGCATTGCGAAACAGTCATGAAGTAGGAGAGGAGATGACCCAGAAGGTGAAGCAGCTCGCCAAGGAGCTGAACTATCGCCCGAATCCCTTCGCCCAGAGTCTCCGTAAGGAAGCTCCGAGGGTGATTGGTGTCATCGTCCCAAATCTCGTGACTCATTATTATGCCGCTGTCCTCGATGGCATCGAAGACTATGCCTCCAAGTTGGGTTATTCCGTTATCAGTTCCAACAGTCATGAAGACCATGAGCGCGAGGCGCAGGCTCTGGATAACTTTCTCAATATGCATGTAGAGGGTATCATCGCCTGTCTGGCGCAGGACACCACAGACTATTCTCACTTCGAGCAGCTCCACGAGATGGGGGTGCCCCTGGTATTCTTTGCTCGCTGCTGTCTGGAGGACATGTTCTCGCAGGTGGTGGGAAATGGTGATGTGGCGGCTCAGGAGGCCACCCAGCACATGATAGAAACCGGTTCGCGCCGTGTGGCTTTCATCGGCGGTCCCAACCATCTCGATATGGTGCGCCGCCGCAAGCACGGTTATCTCGAAGCGCTCCGCGAGAACCGCATCCCCATCGACCGCGACCTGGTGGTATGCGACAAGATAGATTTCGACGTAGCGCGCAATGCCACACTCCGACTCCTGGAAGGTGAGAATCCGCCTGATGCCATCCTCGCCTTCAATGATATCATTACCTATGCAGCCTTCGATGCCATCAAGTCGAAAGGGCTGCGCATTCCGGAAGATGTGGCTATCATCGGATTCACCGATGGAGATACTGCCGCCTTCGTAACACCTCGCCTCACCGCCATCATGGACCAGGCACATGTGCAGGGCACCAAAGCCTGCCAGCTTCTGATGAAGAGCATCAATGGCGATGAGAAAATCTACAAGGAGGTGGTGCCGATGATTCTCAAGATACGTGAAAGTTCGGAAAAGAATCTCGTGAAGAAATAGACTATTATAACAATTTTTATAAACTCTAAAAAAACAAACTAAATGAAACCAACAAAGGCATTATTAGTTTCGGCTGCATGGATTCTGGGCACTATGGGTGTCCAGGCAGCTGATTTTGTCCAGAATGGTAATTATCTTACCGTACAGTTGAAACAGCACCAGAATTTTGGTCCTAATCAGATCCGCCTCCAGGTGGTCAGCGACCGCATCATCCGCGTGCAGGCTACAGCCGAGCAGGGATTCCGCAGCAAGCAGAGTCTCATCATCGTGCCTCAGAACTCCAAGGCTCAGTACAAGGTAGAGGAGCAGGGCGATGACCTCATCATCACCACCGCTGCCATGCGTGCCGTGCTGAACGAGGCTACCGGTCAGATTATCTTCTATGATCTCAAGGATCAGGTTCTGTTGAAAGAGGTGGCACAGGGAGGAAAGACCTTCAAGCCTTTCACCGTGCCCGACCGTGAAATCGGTGTGGATATCGCCAAGGTTCCCGATGCTCAGAAGCACGGATGGTCGTGGCGTGCCCTTTTCGATTCGCCAGACAACGAGGCTTTCTATGGTCTCGGTCAGCATCAGAGCGAAGAGCTCAACATGAAGGGCAAGAACGAAGACCTCTTCCAGTATAACACCAAGGTGAGCGTGCCTTTCGTCATCTCCAACAAGAACTACGGCATCCTCTGGGATTCCTATTCCTACAGCCGATGGGGTAATCCGGACGATTATCTCCAGCTGAACCGTGCCTTCAAGCTCTACGACAAGGACGGTAAGGAAGGACAGCTCACCGGTACCTACGTGGCTAAGAACGGGCAGAAGATAGTTCGTGGCGAGGACAGCATCTACTTTGAATATGCCATGCCTGAGACTTCAGAAATCTGCAACAAGACTGATAAGGGCGGCATACAGAACCTGCCTAAGGGCTTTGCGCTGAATGGATCCAAGGTGGTTTACGAGGGATATGTAGAGGCGCCAACCAACAGCTTCTATCAGTTTATCCTCTACTATGCCGGCTATATGAAGATCTATATCGACGGCAAGCTGGTGGTGCCTGAGCGCTGGCGTACCGCCTGGAATCCGAATTCCTATAAGTTTGAGACAGCAATTAAGAAGGGTGTAAAGACACCTATCCGCATCGAATGGCAGCCGGATGGCGATGTTTCCTACTGCGGTCTCCGTGTGGCTGCCCCACGTTCTGAGGCTGAGAAAAACCAGCTGAGCATCTGGAGCGAGATGTCGCCGGATATGGATTACTACTTCATTGCCGGAAAGAATATGGATGAGGTAATCTCGGGCTATCGCACCCTTACCGGCAAGGCACCGGTATATCCTAAGTGGGTGCTCGGCTTCTGGCAGAGCCGCGAGCGCTATCAGAGCAGCAAGGATATCGAGGAGAACATGAAGAAGTTCCGCGACCTGAAGATTCCAGTGGATAACATCGTACAGGACTGGAACTACTGGAAGCTGGATTCATGGGGAAGCCACGAGTTTGAGGCGGCACGCTATCCGAACCCTCAGGCGATGCTCGACAGCGTACACGCCCTGCATGGAAGATTCATGATTTCGGTTTGGCCGAAGTTCTATGATACCGTGAAGAATTACAAGGAACTGGATGCCAAGGGCTGGATGTATCACCAGGCTATCAAGGATGATATCCACGACTGGCTCGGTTTCCGCGGCTCCTTCTATGATGCCTACGATGCCGGAGCCAGAAAGATGTTCTGGCGACAGATGGATGAGAATCTCTATACCAAGTATAAGTTCGGTATCGATGCCTGGTGGATGGATGCATCAGAACCAAACGTTCGTGACTGCACGCCGATGTGGTACCGCAAGGCGCTCTCCGGTCCTACCGCCCTGGGTACGGCTACCGAGTATTTCAATGCCTACAGCATCGTGAATGCCGACGCCATCTACAATGGTCAGCGCAGCGTGAACCCTAACCGGCGTGTCTTCCTCCTCACCCGTTCGGGCTTTGCAGGCGAACAGCGCTACAGCACCGCTACCTGGTCGGGCGACATCGCTACCCGCTGGGAGGATATGCGTGCGCAGATGACTGCCGGACTGAACTATTCCATGGCAGGTCTTCCTTTCTGGGGAATGGACCAGGGTGGTTTCTGTGTAGAAAACCGCTATGTGGCAGCCCAGCAGGAGTTTGACAAGACCGGTAAGGAGAATGCCGATTTGAAGGAGTGGCGTGAGTTGCAGGCTCGCTGGAACCAGTTCGGCTGTTTCGTTCCGCTCTATCGTGCCCACGGTCAGTGGCCGTTGCGTGAGGTTTGGAACATCGCTCCAGCCGATCATCCTGCCTACAAGACCATCGTAGCCTACGACAAGCTCCGCTATCGCCTGATGCCTTACCTCTACAGTATGGCGGGTATGGTGCATCTCAAGGATTACACGATGATGCGCGGACTGGTGATGGATTTCAATGGCGATGAGAAGGTGTTGGATATCAAGGATCAGTGGATGTTCGGTTCTGCCCTGATGGCTTGTCCGGTAGGCGAGTATCAGAAGTATTCACGTGAAGTCTATCTGCCTAAGCAGAAGGGCTGGTATGATTTCTATACCGGAGCATATCATGCAGGCGGTCAGACCATCGTGGCTGATGCGCCATACGATAAGATTCCAGTCTTCATTCCAGAGGGCGCCATCCTTCCGATAGGTCCTGAGATGCAGTGGAGTGATGAGAAGAAACCGGAGTTGATCGACCTCTATGTCTATGCCGGCAAGGATGGCTCTTATACCTTGTACGAGGATGAGGGCACGAACTATAACTACGAGAAGGGCAAGTATGCTGTAATCGATTTCAAGTATAATGATGCCTTGAAGCAGGTAACCATCGGTGCCCGCAAGGGTAGTTTCGACGGCATGCTCCAGAAGCGCCGCTTCAACATCATCCTGGTAGATCAGAAGAAGCAGCAGGGCGTGAATCTCGCCAAGTCGCCTAAGGGCAAGGTAGTGAAGTATTCCGGTCAGGCAATGACTGTAAAATTGAAATAATATGAAGAAGATATTTGCTTTAGCAATTCTACTATTGGGCGCTCAGTCTTTGAGCGCCCGCGATCGCCAGTCTTTTGATAAAGACTGGCTTTTCGTTTTGGCTGATAGTGCCGGTATGCAGAAATCGGAGTATTCCGACGGGCATTGGCGCCGCCTGAATCTCCCTCACGACTGGGCGATAGAGGGCGATTTCTCTCCATCGAATCCTTCGGGAGCCAGCGGTGGTGCTCTTCCGGGCGGCATCGGATGGTATCGCAAGCACTTCTCTCTTTCGCCAGACGAGAAGTACGATCGTTTCACCATCACCTTCGATGGCGTGTATATGAACTCCACCGTCTATATCAACGGTCACAAGCTCGGCACCCGTCCCTACGGCTACAGCACCTTCGAGTACGATCTTACACCTTATATATATAAGAAGGGTGATAACGTCATTGCCGTGAAGGTGGATAACAGCGACCAGCCCAACAGCCGTTGGTATTCTGGCTGCGGCATCTACCGCCACGTCTGGCTTACCAAGACCCTGAAGAAGGCATACATCCCGCAGTGGGGTCAGTATATGGCTACCACGCCGAAGGGTGATGTCAAGGTGAAGGTGGATTTCCATGCTGAAGGCAGCAGGATGAAACTATCCATCCGCAATACCATCTATGATGCGGCTGGCAAGGTGGTGGCAAGGAGCCAGGGCACCCAGATCCAGCAGCTCAAGGTAAGGAAACCTCATCTCTGGTCTATCGGCAAGGGCTATCTCTATACCGTGAAGAGCGAACTGGTGGTGAATGGCCAGGTGGTGGATACCGCCACTACGCAGACCGCCTTCCGTGATGTGAGGTTTGATGCCCGGAAGGGTTTCTTTCTCAATGGCGAGAATATGAAGATCAATGGCGTGTGCGAGCATCACGATTTCGGATGTCTCGGTGCCGCCCTCAACGAGGATGCGCTTCATCGCAAGCTCACCATCCTCAGGGATATGGGTGTGAATGCCATCCGAAGCAGTCATAATCCTCCGGCTCCCGAACTCCTGAATATGTGTGATTCCATGGGAATCATGGTGATGGACGAGAGCTTTGATATGTGGCGCCGCAAGAAATCGAATGGCGATTATGCCCGCTTCTTCGATGAATGGCACCAGCGTGACCTCTCTGATCTGGTGAAGCGCGACAGGAACCATCCTTGCATCATCATGTGGAGTATCGGCAACGAGGTGCTCGAACAGTGGTCGGATGCCGCTGCCGATACCCTGAGTCTGGAGCAGGCGAATCTCATCCTGAATGCGGGGCATGATGCCTCTACCTTGTCGCATGGCGATGAACTCAGCGTGAATTCTCTTCTCACCCGCCATCTGGCTGATATCGTGAAGAAATATGATCCGTGGGGCGCCCGTCCGGTAACAGCCGGATGCAACGAGCCTGATCCTAAGAATCATCTCTTCAAGAGTGGAGCCATCGATGTCATCGGATTCAATTATCATCATCAGTGGGCGAAGGATGTTCCTAGGAACTTCCCGGGCAAGCCGTTCATCTTCTCCGAGAGTGTTTCGGCTCTCCAGACGCGTGGTTATTACCGGATGCCGAGCGACAGCATCTATACGGCTCCGGTGGAGTGGTGGCTGCCATATACCGATCCATCCTTCAAGTGTTCGGCGTATGACAATATGCATGCCTCCTGGAGCAGTACGCACGAGGAAACCTGGGATGTGGTGAAGCACAATGACTTTGTGGGCGGTCAGTTTATCTGGACTGGTTTCGACTATATCGGCGAACCGACTCCGTATGCCTATCCGGCACGCAGCAGTTATTTTGGCATCATCGACCTGGCTGGTCTTCCTAAGGACAGCTATTATATGTATCAGAGTGAGTGGACGAATAAGCCTGTTCTTCATCTCTTCCCTCACTGGAACTGGCTTCCGGGTCAGCAGATAGATATGTGGTGCTATTACAACCAGGCTGATGAAGTAGAGCTGTTCATCAATGGCAAGAGCCAGGGCATCCGGAAGAAGAAGGTACATGGAGAGGAAAATGGTGCCGCAGCCAATGCTGTTTCTGCCAATGCCGCAAATGCTGGCGCCTTTGATCGCAGCACAGAGTACCACGTGATGTGGCGAGTAACTTTCGAGCCGGGCGAAGTAAAGGTCGTAGCGAGAAAGCAGGGCAGGGAGATTTCATCCCAGACCATCAAGACTGCCGGTCCTCCTCATCATCTCGTCTTGAAGAAGACCTATCAGAACACCCTTGCATCCGCTGTCCAAACCCCGTCAGGCGTTCCTGGGGATTTGCAATCCCCATCCTCCCCTACAACCTTCGTAGAAGTAAATGTAGTAGATAAGGATGGCAATCTCTGTCCGAATGCCGAGAACGAGATTTATTTCTCTTCTACCGCCGAGATTCTGGGCACAGATAACGGCAATCAGACCTCCCTGGAGCGTTTTACCGATCCAAAGAGGAAGGCATTCTTCGGCAAGTGCATCATCGTCTTGCGAGGTCACGGTACGCTCCGTGCCGAATCCATAGACTTACAACAAGCTACCCTTCAATTATAAAAACAAAAAAAGCATGCCAAAGTCATTTCGACTTTGGCATGCTCATTTAAGTTACATACAGCTCGTCACGCCCAGAGAGCAATATACAAAGTGCAGCCTTTCTTCTTTTGACGATGCAAAGATACGGCTTTTTTAGGGAACCACCAAAAAACAGGGTGTGACAAGCCCCGATTTCAGCAGTCCCGGAATACGAATCCCGTTAATAATTCTAACTCATAATTTTGATAAAGAGAAACCATAGCTTTGCAGATCACAAACCATAGTTTTCCATCAAAGAGCTATCACAATAACAGTTATCACAGTTTCTCGAAACACTTTTCTTTTTCTCATTCCAGAACTAACTATATATATTATATTTATATATATATAGTTAAATTACATTTAACATTTTCCTTCCCTTCAGATACCCCTCCGTAAAAACTGTGATAACTGTTATTGTGATAGCTGTGATGGAAATTCCCCAATACGTGATTTCATGAAAATGACAGCTCTGTGTAATTTTTTTTAATAAGAAGAAAGCCAACAAGAAGGAAGCTGCGCAGGTTGCTGTTTTTGAGAATCTGGCGTTCGGAACGGTAAAAACCGCTGCTAATGAGAAGGGCGAGCCTTGGGTCTGTGCGAAGAATCTGTGCGATTTGCTCGAATATAGGAAAATGAATTTGCTTGTAAATCAGTATGTTAACCCTCTTGATGCACTGAAACGGTGCATCAAGGATATGGTCTGTATGAACTGTTGGGCAGGGTGAAAAATATATAAAAATTCTTTTGTCTCGATTGTTTTTGCTATCTTTGCAAGCGATTCTGACTTGAAGAGGGGAATCGGATGACTAATTAAATAATGTAATGATATAACTCTAAACAAAAATGAAGATAAAAATTGAACCGGCTACGCCTGACAGGGCGTCGCACATTGCATCGCTCATCATGGAGGCGATGAACCCAGGATGCTGCCAGAACCTGGCTGGTGCTCATCATACACTGGCGGAATTCCACCAGGTGATGGAAAGACTCGTAAGAATGGAGGATAGCCAGTATAGTTACCGCAATACGCTCCTGGCTACCAATAGCGAGGGCATCACTGCTGGTATCATCGTGTCTTACGACGGTGCACAGCTCAAGGCGCTGCGCAAGCGATTCATCGAGGAGGCTAAGGAAACCTTCGGCATCGACTATACAGGAATGGATCCGGAAACCCAGGAGGGCGAACTCTATATCGACAGCCTCGCCGTGCCTGCTGCCTTCCGTGGCAAGGGTATCGCCAAGATGCTGCTCAAGGCGGTGATAGAAAAAGGCAGGGAAATGGGTCTTCCTGCCGTGGGACTGCTCGTGGATAAGGGCAATCCGAAGGCAGAAAGACTCTATGCCGATATGGGATTCGAATACGTGAATGATGCCGTGTGGGGTGGCCACAGCATGAAGCATCTCCAGTATCCGCTGCGCTAGTTCGCTGATTTCGGTATCCGCTACTCCAGTTCCTCAATCTCATCTTCGTTCATCTCCCTGTCAAGTTGGTCGCGCCAGAGATACTTGCGGGTTTCGTGAACGATGATGCCGCTGAGGCAGAGCAGGGAGATGAGGTTTGGTATCGCCATCAGGGCATTCATGCAGTCGGCGATATTCCATACCAGTCCGAGGCTGATGACACTGCCCAGGAAGATACTTACAATATACAACATGCGATAGATGAGCATCCAGCGCTTTCCCTTGAGATACTCTACGCAGCGTTCGCCATAATAGCTCCATCCCAGGGTGGTGCTGAAGGCGAAGGTGGCGAGGCCGATGGTGAGCAATGGGGCTCCTATGTATGGTATCTTGCTGAAGGCTGCCTTGGTGAGCGCTGCGCCATTGTGGTAGTCGATATCAGGATAGGCGATGATGCTGGAGGTGATGACCAATCCCGTGAGGGCACAGATGATGACGGTATCCCAGAAGGTTCCGGTAGAGGATACCAGCGCCTGGCGTACCGGATTGCGGGTCTGGGCGGCGGCAGCTACGATAGGTGCCGAACCGAGTCCCGACTCGTTGGAGAAGAGTCCGCGGGCGATACCATAGCGGGCTGCTATCATGAGGGTGCTGCCTGCAAAACCGCCTCCGGCTGCACGGGTAGTGAAGGCGGATTCGAAGATAACCTTCAGGGCTGGTAGGAGATAGGCGTGATTGACGATCAGAATGTAGATACAGCCCACCACATAGAAAATCGCCATGAAAGGCACAAGCATTCCACATACTTTTGAGATGCTCTGCACGCCACCGATGATGACTGCGGCACCGAGGAGGGTGACGATAGCGCCGGTGATGTATGGACTGATGCCATACTGGTTTTCTACCAGTGTGGAGATGGCATTCGCCTGTACGGTGCTGCCGATGCCGAAGGAGGCGAGGGCGGCAAAGAGGGCGAAGAGGATACCGAGCCACTTCCATCCCAATCCCTTTTCAAGGGCATACATCGGACCGCCAAGCATCTCTCCACGCTTGGTCTTGACGCGGTATTTCACGGCAAGAAGACCTTCGGCATACTTGGTGGAGATGCCGAAGACACCGGTGAGCCAGCACCAGAATACGGCGCCTGGTCCACCCAGGGCGATGGCAGTGGCCACACCTATGATATTACCGGTACCGATGGTAGCGGCAAGGGCTGTGGCGAGGGCTCCGAACTGGGAGACATCGCCAGTGGCATTCTTGTCCTTCTTGAAGGACAGCGATATCGCCTGGAAAATCTTACGCTGCGGAAAGCGAAGGCGAACCGTCAGGAAAATGTGGGTTCCCAACAGCAGGATGATCATCGGCCACCCCCAAAGGAACGAACTGAAGGATGTGAAAAATTCGTTGATTGCTTCCATGTTAATCTCTCTTTAAATTACAATTATAAAATCTATATCTATTTTTCTTCAAACTCTACCCGGGCATTGGGGAATCCCATAGCCTTGAACATATCGCGGAACTGCTGTCTGGCATTGCGCTGGGCGATACGGATATTGGCTGGGGTGAGGCAGCGTTTCTTCATCTGGGCATAGGCACGGTCGTAGAGTGCCTGGCGGTCGGCTCCCGTCCACTTTCCTTCTTCGAAGAAGCTGCGGGTTCGGGCTTCGTCGATGAAGTTGTTATCCAGCAGTCGGATAGGAGGGAGGGTGCAGACGATGGAATCCTTCCCGGCATTTGCCTGGATCCATCCTTCCTTTACATCTTTCATATTGATGCCCAGGCGCAGGGTGCCGTAATAGATGCGCACCAGCTGGTCGTCGCCGAAGAAGCCGCGACGAACGGTATCTACCAGTTCCTCGTTGCTGATGGCGAGAAATTCCCATTCGCCTATCGCCTCGATGCTCTCTACCTGGGTAGGCGACAGGGTGGTCTGCTCTTCTGTGGTTACGCTCACCGTATTATCCTTGTTGAGCCAATAGAGCGTGCCCGCTAGTATGAGGGCAAGGATGGTGAGCAGGATGATGCCATATTTCTTCATATCTCATTCCTCCTTAGTTTGAGGGTTTGTCTTTCTTCTCACTAGTTTTTATCTTTCTTCTCCACTCCCGAGTTCTGCAGGAATCCCCTGATATCATCGAGGGTGAACTTCTTGCGGAAGCTGATCTGGATGTTCTCTTCCCGGAAACCCATCTGCTTGAGCATCGGGATGAGGGTGTTGGCTGCACTGATGCGAGCCTGCTCCATCAGGTCGAGGTTGGGAATATCGCGGATGATGCTCTCTCTGCCCTGCTGTTCCAGTTGGGTGAGTTCGGCATCGGAGTAGTTGCTGCGGGTGAGTGAAACATACTGTTTCAGTTTCTTGTGGTCGATTCGGGTACTGGTGAGCACCATCTTCGGGTCGGGCAGGATGATTTCAATCTTGTCTCCTTTACGTGACACATTCCTGTCTGAGAATCCCTGGAAATCTACATACGCCTTGATGGTAGCATCCATGGGGATGGCTACCTTTCGGTTGGAGCCTGGCACGGGGATGTTGAATTCGTGCTTCAGGAAGGAACCCTTAAGCTTGAACTGGTCATCGTGGGTGATGATCTTATGAACGTGCGCCTCGGCGGTATAAAGGCGCGTGCATTTCTGTATCAGCATCACCATCGTGGGGATGGTATCGATGGCGCTCTTCTTCTCTTCTGCCGGCTTCTTGGGAGAGCAGGAGAGGAGGCTGAGGATAACCGCCGGGATGAGGATAAAAAATACTTTCTTCATACGAATAAGGGTATAATTATGTAATCTATATATAGAATATATGATTAAATATATAATAAGGATATAATAAAAGCTCTTGAAGTCAGGTTTAGCCCAACGTCAAGAGCTTTCTTATGTGATTAGAATTTTGCCATTTTGATAGCGTCGATAGCGCACTCGTCACCCTTGTTACCCAACTTGCCGCCGCAGCGATCCTTCGCCTGCTGGAGGTCGTTGGTGGTGAGAAGTCCGTAGATGACAGGGATTTCCTGTGTGGCATTGAGGCGCGCAATACCGTAGGTGACACCCTCGCAGATATAGTCGAAGTGCGGAGTCTCGCCACGAATCACACTACCCAGGATGATGACTGCATCGTAGCCGCCATTGAGCACCATCTGATGTGCGCCGTAGATAAGCTCGAAGCTTCCCGGTACGGTCTTCACATGGATGTTCTCAGGGATGGCTCCATGCTTCTCCAGCGTCTTGACAGCTCCATCGAGCAAGGCGCCTGTAATCTCTGGGTTCCATTCTGCTACCACGATACCGAAGCACATGTTGCTGGCATCTGGAATCTTGGAAAAGTCGTATTCCGACAAATTATGAAGTGCTGTTGCCATAATGTTCTGATTTAGTTGGAAGCACGCTCGATGTACTTATCGATCTCAGAGCTCTGAACGAGCATAGAGTTTACATACTTCTTCTTGATGTCCTGATAGATGCTTAAAGCCTCTGCCTTCTTGTTCTGGCTCTCCAGGATTTCGCCAGCCTTGATGAGGAAGGCAGGAGAGAGAGAGTTGTTGGCATCATCCTCTGCCTTGCTGTCTGCCATGGAAGCTGCCTTCTTGAAAGCGGCTACGGCATCATCGAGCTTGTTGAGGTGAGCGTATGCATCGCCGAGGGCTGCCTGAGCGGCTGGGCTGATCATCTCGTCGCCCTTAGATGAGAATGCATCGAGGCTCTTCTCTGCCTCTGCCCACTTGCCGAGGTTGGCATAGCAGAGACCTGCATAGAGGTTGGCGAGGTTGCCTGCATCGGTGCTGCCGTATTCGCTGGCAATCTTTGCGAAGCCTACGTAGCCAGCGCCATCGCCGTTGAGTGCCTGCTCATACATCTCGTTCTGGAAATAGGTCTGACCCTTGCCGAGCAATGTGCTTGCCTTGTCCTCACGAGGACCTGCAATCTGAGACATGTAAGCGAATACACCTGCGATGATAACGATCAATGCTACCACTGCGATCATAATTGCCTTCTTGTACTTCATGAAGAAGGCCTCTTTCATGTTAAGGCTCTCGATTTCCTGAGCCTGTACGTTGTTGTTTGCCATTTCTTATTTTTTGTTTTTTATTATTCTTTGTTATTCCTAGCTCTTTTAGGTTGCAAATTTACTGATTTTTATTCAGATATTGAAATTTCTAGCCTACTTTTTTCGTTTTTTGGGCTTTTTCTGCTAACTTTGCAGTCAATTAGCAGAAAAGTATCTATGATTTTAAAGAATATTTCCATTATTAATTACAAAAACATCAAGGGCGCCAACCTGGAGCTTTCGCCCAAGATCAACTGTCTTATCGGCCATAATGGTATGGGTAAGACCAACTTTCTCGATGCCATCTACTATCTCTCGTTTTGCAGGAGCGCCAACAATCCCATCGATTCGCAGATCATCACGCACGACGAGGCTTTCTTCATGCTGGAGGGCAACTACGAGAGCGATAATGGGGATATGGAGAACATCTACTGCGGCATGAAAAGGGGCACCAAGAAGCACTTCAAGCGCAACAAGAAGGAGTATAAAAGGCTCTCGCAGCACATCGGACTCATCCCGCTCATCTATGTTTCACCTTCGGATGTTTCGCTCATAGAAGGCGGAAGCGAGGAGAGAAGAAAGCTGATGGATGTGGTGATTTCGCAATACGACAATACGTATATCGAGGCGCTGAACAACTACAACAAGGCGCTGCAGCAGAGAAATGCGCTGCTGAAGATGGAGGAGGAACCGGATGCCACGCTGATGGAACTCTGGGAACAGCAGATGGCGATGAACGGAGAAATGCTCTATGCCAAGAGACAGGCGTTTGTGAGCGAACTGGTGCCGCTGTTTCAGGAGATTTACCAGCATATTTCGGGCAACCAGGAGAAGGTGGGGCTGCATTATATCTCCCACTGCCAGAGGGGACCGTTGCTGGAGGTGATTCAGCGTGACCGGTTCAAGGATAGAGCCGTTGGATATTCATTGCACGGCATGCACAGGGATGATCTGGAATTTACCATCGGAGATTATCAGATGAAGCGCGAGGGAAGTCAGGGACAGAACAAGAGTTATGTGATTGCCCTGAAGCTGGCACAATTCAGTTTCCTGCAGCGTACGTGTTCGAATACCACTCCTTTGCTGTTGCTGGACGATATCTTTGATAAGCTTGATGCTCAGAGGGTTGAAGCCATCGTTCAATTGGTATCGAGTGACAGCTTCGGTCAGATTTTCATCACGGATACGAATAGGGATCATCTGGATCAGATTCTCCATCGACTGAATGGTGATTTTCGGATTTTTGAGGTGAATAATGGAGAAATAGCGTATGTTTAAAATAGCGTATGTTTTTTGATAGCATATTTTAGGAGGAGTAGCGTATGTTTAGACAGAAAGTAAAATCGATAGCAGAACTATTGCCTGAGTTTCTGAGAAACCAGGGATTGGAGACGCCTTTGCAGCAGAGACGTCTGATAGATAGTTGGGAGACTGTGGTAGGAGCACCTATCGCAGCCTATTGCGGTGAGAAATTCATCAAGAACCAGACGCTGTTTGTGAAAGTGATGAATCCGGCATTGAGGGCTGATCTTACCATGAATCGCTCCATCCTGGTTCGCAGATTGAACGAGCAGGTGGGAAGTATGGTGATTGCTGATATCAGATTCTATTAAGCTTTTGCCCTTACAGGGCGACAGGCTTGCATCCATAAATACCCAGGGCGATGCCCTGGGCTAGGAGCTTCTGCCCTTTCAGGGCGTGTGGAGCTTACTTTCGAGTTATACTTACTTTCGAGTTTCTTTTTTATACCCCTTCTTCATCATCTTCTGATTCTTCTTTAGAAGTAGAAGAGGCTGAGGAGGTGGATTCGGTATCGGATTCGGTATCGAGAACCTGGTCGTTGCTGATGCTGACGGCACCCATTCTTGATATTTTCAGTACCAATGGAAGATATTCATCGCTGGTGATATCCGGGGAACCGACACTGGCTGCAAAACAGAGATTGTTTCCTTCTGCCTTATCGAAAACGATGCCCAGAAGGGCTCCCGTCGATTTCGTCTTCTTATCGAGATAGCCTTCGAAGGCTGCCTTTGTAAAGGTGTGGTTGAAGAACTCGGTACCATCGCTTCTCAGAATGCGGATGGTGATCTTATTATCGTAATACTTGTTGGTCTTGTCCAGTTGGATGATGGGTAATTCGTGGTCGGCTTCTCGCTTCACTACCACCTTGTAATGGTTACCCAGCCATTCTACATCTCTTGACTGTTCATATCCGCTCATCTCCTGGGTGGGTTTGTTGGTTACCTGTGCCACAGGTTTGGGGGCAATGATAATCTTGCTCTTTTTCTTTTCTGCGCAAGAAACCATGAGGCCTATTGCCAGAATGGATAATAATATGTAGTTACTTCGTTTCATCATTGTTGTTTATGTTTTGATGGCAATGCCTTTTTGATTTGCATTGTCTCGTTATTGCTTTGAATGCAATGCCTTTTTGATTTGCATTGTTTTCTTTTTGAAGTACAAAAGTAGTAAAAAAAAGCGAGAAATCATATTGTTTGCCGTTAAAAAACGAAAAAAGCATCGACTTTCACAAGCCGGTGCTTCAGATTTACCTAAATACTAACTAATAAATTTCCTATTGAATCTTACACGATATAATAAAAGTTCAGTTTATGAATTCTAATCGTTTAATTTGACCCCGAAAATCCGAAAAGGTTTAATCGGGGAGAATAAAAAATCGTCTTTTTTTCTTTTATTAACGTATTTTCCCGCATTATATTGTATTTTTCTGCGAAAAAATACTTTTTTGACTTGTACGGTTGAAATTACCCAATACGCCCTGAAAGGGCAGAAGCTCCTAGCCCAGGGCATCGCCCTGGGTAATTATGAACGCAAACCCGTCGCCCTGTAAGGGCAAAAGCTTTCAAAGAACCAAGCAATAAACAAAGCTTTTGCCCTTACAGGGCGTCTTATTGATTGCTATTATACCAAGGGCGATGCCCTGGGCTAGGAGCTTTTGGGCTTTCAGCCCGTTTCAACCGTACAGTTAGTGTTTTTTTATGATATGATCTCTTTCTTACGAGACGATTTCATTCATGGCGATATCTGTTTCCTCCGTCGGAATCTGAGACAGGAGCTGGAAGGGGAAGGCGATGCCTATTCTGTAGGTTCCAGGAATCTTCGGGAGGAAGCGGTCGTAATAGGCCTTGCCCCTGCCCAGACGATTACCCTGGATATCGAATGCCATACCCGGGATGATGGCTACATCTATCTCATTGTAGCGATGGGGAGGAAAAAGGGCGCCTGCAGGCTCCATGATATGATAGGCTCCTTCTCTTAAATCCTGGCTACCGGTATATTCACGGAGCACCATATTCCGGTCGTCTATTACTTCGGGCAATAATACCTTCTTACCGGAAGCCACCAGGCTATCGATGAAACGATGGGTATTCACCTCGTCGGGGAGGGAATAGTACATCATCACCGTATGAGCAGACTGCAGATGCCCATTCTCTTCGAGATGAGATAAAACGGAAAGCGACAGTTCCTCAAGAGTACTTGAGGAATACTGTCGCTTTCTATCTCTTATTATTTTTCTTAATTCTTTCTTATCCATGCTTACTTCTTCTTTACCACTTTGCCTGCAGCCTTTGTTGCCTTGGCAGCCTTTGCCGGTGCTGCAGGCTTCTTAGGGAAGGCGGCGTGATTGTTGAAGACCTCAAGAGTTTTCCTGATTACAGGATCATCCTGGTTGATGTATTCTGTCCACGCCTGCTCATCCAGCATATTGTAGATGATACGGCTGTCGAGAACACGGTCCAGAAGCTTGTGAGACTTGCGGATGAGGAGGTTACGGCGCTTCAGTCCGCGCTTGTCGGCATAATCGACAAACTGCTCTACCAGGTTCTGCTTATCAAGATAATCGGCGAGTTCCATCATCTCCTTGAAATTGTTCAACTTAGGACGGTTGTCGTCCGTATAGGTGAACGCAAACTGGAGAATCAGTCCGCTCATGCTCGCTTCCTTGAAGTAAGATGTCATACCCAGGGTATCTTCAGGAACGAAGATATCTGGAGTGATGCCACCACCACCATAAACCACTCTGCCAATGCCGGTATGGTAAGCCGGACCGGTATGCTTGATGCTATCCTGCGAGAAGAACTCGCCATGCTCATAACGGGTGAGGAGATCCTGCTCGTAATCACCGCTGTCGCCCAGGGTATATGGTTTCTGGATGCATCTGCCTGATGGAGTATAGTAACGGGCGATGGTAAGACGGATGAGACTGTGGTCTGGGAACTCAATCTGCTGCTGTACCAAACCCTTACCGAACGAACGGCGGCCGATGATGGTGGCACGATCGTTGTCCTGCATGGCTCCTGCAAAGATCTCAGCCGAAGAAGCAGAACCCTCATTGATGAGCACAACCATCGGAATCTTCTTGTAGGAACCCTTGCCATCGCTCATGTAATCCTGGCGAGGCGACTTGCGGCCCTGGGTATAGAGGATGAGTTTCTTCTCTGGCAGGAATTCGTTTGCCATGTTCACAGCGGCTGTGAGATAACCACCCGAGTTGTCGCGCAGGTCGATACAGAGATTCTTGAATCCCTGCTGTGAGAGTTTTGCCAGGGCGATGAGCATCTCAGGATAGGTGTTCTCGCCGAAATTCTTGATGCGGATATATCCGGTGTTGTCATCGAGCATATAGGCAGCGGTGACACTCTTGGTAGGTATCTCGCCACGGGTGACGGTGAAGGTCTGCACCTTCTTGCTGCCATAGCGGATGACGCCAATCTTCACCTTGGTATCCTTAGGACCCTTGAGGCGGTGCATCGCTTCCTGATTGGTGACAATCTTGCCTACGAAAGGCTTGCCATCTACGGCTACAATCTTATCACCTGCCAGCAATCCAGCCTTTTCGGCTGGTCCGTTCTGAATCACATTCTGCACATGGATGGTGTCCTGGCGGATGACAAACTCGATGCCTACGCCCGAGAACGAACCCTTGAGGTCGTCGGTGGCGGCAGCTGCATCCTTCGCACTGATATAGACAGAGTGAGGATCCAGTTCGGCAAGAATCTGAGGAATCGCCTTATCGACCAGCGAATCGATGTTCACGGCATCTACATACTGGTCATCGATGAGGTGGAGCAGGTTGTTCAGACGGTTGCTTCCACTGTTGATGACATTGAGTCGGTTGCCGGCGAAATGATTCGAAAAGAATGTGCCGATGATGATGCCCAGCACAACGCAGATCGCCATGATGAAGGGCATATACCGATTGGTCTTATTCTTATTCATATTCATAACTAACTAATTTAATATACTAACGTTTCTTTCTCTCTGTTTCTCTCTTTAATCCTGTGAGGTTTCTTCTTCATCCGGATTCATGTATTCTACCACAACTCCTGCACGCTTCAGAAGATCTACACCGTCGGTGAGGCGGTATTTCTCGGCATAGACCACACGCTTGATGCCCGACTGGATAATGAGCTTGGAGCATTCGATGCAGGGAGAGGCAGTGACATAGAGTGTACTGCCCTCGCTGTTGTTGCTGCTGCGTGCCAGCTTGGTGATGGCGTTGGCTTCGGCATGCAGAACGTATGGCTTGGTTACATTGTTCTCCTCGCAGATGTTCTCGAATCCGCTGGGAGTTCCATTGTATCCATCGCTGATGATCATCTTGTCCTTCACCACCAGCGCACCTACCTGGCGGCGCTTGCAGTAGCTGTTCTCTGCCCAGATGCGAGCCATGCGCAGATAGCGCAGGTCGAGCTTCTTCTGTTTAGAAAGTTGATTTTCCATCCTTCAACATTTTCTATTTAGATTCAACATTTTCTATATAGATTCTACTTTAGATACTACATATCTTATTTAGATTCTACATTCCTCTTGATCTCGTTGCGTTCGAGCAGGGCATCGATGGTTGGCTCCTGTCCGCGGAATCGCTTGTAGAGGGTCATCGGATGCTCGGTGCCTCCCTTGGAAAGGATATTGTCACGGAAGCTCTGGGCGGTAGCCTGATCGAAGATGCCGTTCTTCTTGAATACGCTGAAGGCATCGGCATCGAGCACCTCTGCCCACTTGTAGCTGTAGTAACCTGCTGCATATCCACCTGCCATGATATGAGAGAACTGTACGGTCATGCAGGTATCAGGCAACTGAGGGAAGATCATCGCCTTTTTCCATGCCTCCTTCTCAAATGGGATGATATCTTCTGTGAAGGCATCCTTCTTGGTATAGTATGCCATATCCAGCAATCCGAAACTTACCTGGCGCAGGCAGGCATAAGCCGTCATGAAGTTGCGGCTCTTCACGATGCGCTCGATGAGATTGTCCGGCAGCGGTTCGCCTGTTTCGTAATGGAAGGCGAAGGTGCGCAGGAAATCCTTCTCTACCGCATAGTTTTCCATAAACTGGGATGGCAACTCTACGAAGTCCCACCATACATTGGTGCCCGAAAGACTCTCGAAACGGGTGTTGGCAAACATGCCGTGGAGGCTGTGACCAAACTCGTGGAGGAAGGTCTCTACCTCGCCCAGGGTCAGGAGGGCTGGCTTCTCGGCGGTAGGCTTGGTGAAGTTCATTACCACGCTGACATGAGGGCGCACATTGGTGCCCTTGTAATCTATCCACTGTCCCTGGAACTCTGTCATCCAGGCACCTCCCTGCTTGCCCTTGCGAGGGAAAAAGTCGGCATAGAAGACAGCCAGATAGCTGCCATCCTTATCGAATACCTCGTATGCCTTGACATCAGGATGATAGACCGGGATGTCCTTGTTCTCCTGGAAGGTGATGCCGTAGAGCTTGTTGGCAAGACCGAATACGCCATCAATCACCTTATCGAGCTGGAAATAAGGACGAAGCATCTCTGCATCGAGATTGTACTTCTCCATCTGGAGCTTATGAGAATAGAATCCGAAATCCCATGGCTGCATCTCGAAATCATCGCCCTCCAGTTTCTTGGCGAGTACCTCTACCTCTGCCGTCTCGTGGATGGCGGTAGGCTTGTAGGCATCGATGAGATCGTTCAGAAGCTTATACACATTCTCTGTGGTGCTTGCCATACGATGACGGAGTACGTAATCGGCATAGGTCTCGAAGCCCAGAAGCTGTGCCAGCTCTCTGCGCAGGTTGACCAGTCGCTGACAGATCTTCAGGTTGTTCTGCTCGTTGTCGTGGGTGCAGACGGTATTTCTCGCCATGTACATCTGCTTGCGGAGTTCGCGCTGGGTAGAATAGGTCATGAAAGGAGAGTAGCTAGGGAAGTCGAGGGTGAAGATCCATCCCTCTTCGTTCTTCTCCTTTGCATTATGGGCTGCGGCAGCGATGGCGGTCTCTGGGAGTCCGTCGAGCTGATCCTTATCGGTGATATGCAGGGTGTAAGCCTTGTTTTCCTTCAGCAGATTCTGCGAGAACTGGAGGGTGAGCATGCTTGCCTCCTCGGTGAGCTTGCGCAGCTTCTCCTTGCCTTCCTCATCGAGCAGGGCACCGCTGCGCACGAATCCGTCGTAGCTGGTGTCGAGGAGCATCTGTTCCTCGGCATTGAGCTCACGGTTTGGATGGTCGTGAACAAACTTGATGCGCTCGAAGAGCTTCTTGTTCAGGGTGATATCGTTGGCATGCTTGGTGAGGATCGGACTCAGTTTCTGTGCCAGTTCTTCCATCTCATCGCAGGTTTCTGCACTCATCATGCAAGAGAATACATTGGAAACACGACTCAGGAGATCGTAATAATGTTCCCCTTTCTCGGTATCTACGCGGGCAATGGTATTCTCGAAGGTAGGCTCTGCCGGGTCATTGATAATCTTGTCTGTGGCCTCGTCATCGCGTCGGATACCTTCCATGAAAGCCTCTTCGTAATCACCGAGCTGGATGCGGTGGAAAGGGACGGTATAATGTGGGGTGCCATAGGGCAGGAAGAAAGGATTCTCTCTCTTCTGGGTTTCGTTATTCTTTGTGGAATTATTATCTTGCATAATTTTAATTGTTATCTATTGATTAATTTCTCGAGTGATTGTTATCTATTGATTAATTTCTCGAGTGCTGGGATGCTGATTCTGCCGCGATGGAGTTCGATCAGTCCCTTGGTCTCCAGTTCGTTGAGCGCCACTGATACCTTGAGCCGCTTGACATTCAGCTCCTGTGCCAGGCGATCCATCTTGATGTGGAAGTTTTTTTCGCCTGCCGGGCGTAGGCAATGATTCTCGAAGAATCGGATGATGCTGTCGCTAAGCGTCTTCGGGGGTACCCTGAAGAGGCGGCGATTGCTTCTCTGTGCCTGGGTGGAGATGAGGTTGAGCAGATTGATGTGGAAGATTTCGTATTGTTTGGCGAGTCGCAGCACTTCTTTCTTGCTGATGCTCATCAGGCTGCAGTCTTTTCTCGCCACATAGTGATGGGGCGAGTGCTGGTCGTATCCGAAGAGGCGTTCTATCATGAATACCTCCGGTGCCTTGATGGTCTCTACGATTCTATACCCACGGTCATCTGCCATGGTCTCTACTGCCACTTCTCCGGAAAGGAGAAAGAGCAACCGGTGATAGGGTTCACCTATCTCGGTTAAAGTCTCACCTCCTTCTATCTTCTGGAAATCGAACTTGGTATGTCCGGCAATCTGAAGAAGGTCGGCGCGGCTCATTCCGAGAAACAGAGGCAGATTCAAGAGCGTATCGTATAACTTATCTTCCTGCATCGTTCTATATTTTTCTTACTTTTTCTGAAGCTTTATTTTCCTAACTTCTTCTGAAGAGATGGAGAATACCAGATTTGGTTGCTGCCCTTCTGGTCTGAATAAATCAGATAGGCGCAAAGCTCGGGATGTTTCTCTAGAATCTTCTTGGCTCCATCCAATCCCAGTACCATGAACGAGGTGGCATAGGCATCGGCGGTGGCACAGTCATCTGCAAATACGGTGGCAGAAAGGATGTTGTGCTGCACTGGATAGCCTGTCTTTGGGTCGATGGTATGGGCATACTTCTTTCCGTTCTTGTAGTAGAAGTTGCGGTAGTTGCCGCTGGTTGCCATCGCGATATTGCTTACGCTGACTACATCCTGGATAGCCTGATTGGTGTTGAGCGAATCATCTGTTGGCTTGTTGATTCCGATGCGCCAAGGCTGCAGTTTCTCGCTGTTGCCGTTAACCACGATTTCTCCACCTATCTCTACCATGAAGTTCTGCACGCCCTTTTTCTTGAGGAATCTCGCTACCACATCGGTGCCATATCCCTTGGCAATGGCAGAACAGTCGAGCATCGTCTTCGGATTCTTCTTGATGACGTAACCATCCTGCAGGGCAACGTTGTGGAATCCCACGATGGCACGCAGACTGTCGATGGTCTGTCGGGTAGGAGGGTTGCCGGTCTTGAAACCGAACCCCCAGGCATTCACCATAGGCGCCACGGTGATATCGAAGGCTCCGTCGGTTTCTCCGGAAATCTTCTCGGCGAGTTGGAATACCTCGCTGAACATCTCATCTACCTTCACCTTTTCATTGCGGTTGATGCGTGAGATGATGGAGGTCTTGTTGAAAGGGGAAAGTGAATTGTCCACCTTCTGCAACTCAGCCTCTATCTCTTTCTGATAGTTGGTGTCGCTCTGGTAAGTGATGTGATAGATGGTGCCGAACACCATACCCTCATCTTTCTGGAATGGGGTGTTGTGCTGCTGGCGTATCACGAAGATACTGCCTATGATCAGAATGAGCAGAAAAGGTATCTGCCAAATCAGTTTCTTTTTTTTCATTGTCTTGCTTACTGAACTTCCGCTTTTGCGAAATTTGAATGAACGATCTGTCTATATCTCGGATTATATCTCGAGTGTTACGTTAAAGGTGCCGCCTAATCGGGAACCACCTTGCTTTCCGAAGCCCGGCACATAGTAGCAGTTGCCTATTTCGCCATCCTTCTTAGCCAACCGGCGTTTGTATCGGAAGCTCCATCCCATGCGGACAGGTCCCCATATCTTGGCATCTACTCCGAAGACTCCTTCCAGCCAGTGATAGTTGCTCTTCACGCCTTCGGCTCCATAAGGAACATCGCCACCCCATACCGGATCCTTGATAGGAGGAGAGGTGACATCGTATTTGAAGGATGTGAAACCGTAGCGGAAGCCACCGAACAGACGGTAATCGTCGTGCTTGTTCTTCAGCAGGTTCCAGTCTATACCGATGCGGGCATAGGGAGCGCTGGTCTTGTAATTGATCTTCGTGCTCTCGTCGCTGGCATCAGCCTTGCCATATCCCAGCTCGAAGACCGGATAGTACTTGTCCTTGAGATTGATACGGAGGGATGCCTCATACTGGCCGTAATCGCTGACCATCAGCTGAACCGGTCCGATGACATCTACTCCCACAGCCATTCCTCGGAAGAACGGGATGGTATCCTTCTCCATAGTAGCCATCTTCTTCTGGTTCTGTGCATTCGCAGAAGCACCTCCCAGCATCAGAAGACAAGCCAGAAGGAAAGCTCCTTTCTCTACAGCTTTTGTCATCTCCAAAGAAACAGCTTGGGTTATCCCCATGGAAGCTGTCTTAGTGGCGATTGCCGAAATAGATATAGAAATGTGCTTTAGATGCATCATAATTTACCTCTTTATTGTTGATGACTATCGAGTCGATGTAGTTGTGAGTGGTCTTCACCTCCGTAATGGTATGGAAGAATGACGGACCGCAATCCACAGACTCGAAATGCGAATAATTCTCCTTCTTCACGGTCACCGTGTCTTTCCACATCTGATGATCGCGGTTGCGAATCTCGAAGTAGAAAACATCCTCCGGCTGATGATAACTCATCGGAAGAATGAAACTATCTACTTTCACATCCTTGTTGATGAGCACGCTGTCGGTGCCCGCTGTCTTGGTGGTCGAGATGGTCATGGTGTCCTGCAGGGTCTTGATGTTGCCCATCAGCTTGTACTTGGTGTAAGTCGTGTTGTTGAGCGGGCAGTCGAGGGTGGAGCATCCCACCACCGTGAGCACCATCATCAGGATGACTATTGGTATTATTTTCCGCATCTTATTTCCTTTTCTATTTGATAATCGTTACGGTTTGGATTCTGACGGCTGATCAGGTCGCCCAGGAATCCGGCAAGGAAGAACTGGCTACCCAGTACCATAGCGATGAGCGCAATGTAGAAGTATGGGGAGTCGGTAATGAGATGACCATATACGCCATGGTAGAGGTCGATGCTCTTGTCGATGCCCAAGCCGATGAGCGAGAGGAAGCCGATGAAGAATACGAGACTGCCCAGGAATCCGAATACGTGCATTGGCTTCTTGCCGAAGTTGCTGAGGAACCAGAGGGTCATCAGGTCGAGATAGCCGTTTACGAAACGGTTCCAGCCCATGAACTTGGATGTTCCGAACTTGCGTGCCTGGTGATGAACCGGTTTTTCGCCAATCTTGGCAAAGCCGGCGTTCTTGGCAAGATATGGGATGTAGCGATGCATCTCGCCATATACCTCGATGTTCTTGACGACTTCGCGGCGATAAGCCTTCAGTCCGCAGTTGAAGTCATGGAGATTATGGATTCCGCTTACCTTGCGGGCTGTAGCATTGAACAGCTTGGTAGGGATGGTCTTGCTGAGAGGGTCGCCCTGCTTGCGGTTCTGCTTGTAACCGGAAACGAGGTCGTAGCCTTCCTTGGTAATCATCTGGTAGAGTCCCGGAATCTCATCAGGAGAATCCTGCAGGTCTGCATCCATGGTGATGACAACATCTCCCTGTGCCTCCTTGAATCCGCAATAGAGTGCCGGGCTCTTTCCGTAGTTGCGGCGGAACTTGATGCCCTTTACCTGCTCGAACTTCTCGGCAAGTTCTTCTATGACATTCCATGAACGGTCGGTAGAACCGTCGTTCACGAAGATAACTTCGTATGTGAAATCGTTGGTGTCCATCACTCGCTTGATCCAAGCAAAGAGTTCTGGCAATGATTCTTCCTCGTTGAAAAGAGGAACTATAACTGAAATATCCATTTTCTTATGTTATGTTTTAAGATTTTCTAATTTGCCGGTTACTGTTGGCTGATTCGTTTCTTTGAATAGATGGCTGCGAGAATCGGACTGAGTACTGCGCCTGCTACCAGGTCGGTGATCATGAACATGGATGCCCATGCGATAGGCTTCATCATCGTGATGGCATCGAAGAGGGCTTTGGTTTCCTCTGCTGTCAACTGATAAGCCTGGGCTATCATCTGGTAGTTCGCCTGAAGCTGGGTCATAAACATACCGGTATTCATAAATCGGAACCAGAGATACTGTATGATGGTGAGCAGCAAGGTGGCATAGAAGAATGTCTGGACACAGTAATACAATCCGTGCTTGAAGGAGATATGACCTTCTCTTACCACATCACGGAAATATTTCAGTCGCTTTGCCACCACGAATGGAGTGGAGAGGATGAGGATATTGGAAAACAATCCCAATATATGATATTCCGGGTCGGCTGCCAGCATGGTACAAACGAAACTGGCTACCCATACGATACCAAGCAGGGTACCGTCTTGACGGGCAAAAGCCTTGGTCTGTTTGATCTTTCCTGTATCAATCACAAAGATCTTGATCTTCTGATCAGGGTTATTGAACTTTGCCTGGCTCTGTTCGTCGTTCTTCTTTTCTTCTTGCTTCTCTTTATTTTCTGTATTCATTGTCTTAATGTATTTCTACGAATGTAACATATCAATTTGCAAAAATACAACTTTTTTATTATATAAGGTGTAAAGGGGGAGAATATTTATAGATAATTAAAGATAGAATGGTTTTGAAAACAAAAAAAGGAACCTTCTGAAAGAAGATTCCTTTTTTGAGCCTCTTGTCGGATTCGAACCAACGACCCCGAGATTACAAATCACGTGCTCTGGCCAACTGAGCTAAAGAGGCGGGTGGACAAGCGATTCATATCGCACCGCTACAACCAAGTACCCTTGCTATGTTCCCATCCTGGGGGATTCCGAGGGAGCTGGTCGTATGAGACTTGTCCGTCTCATATACTTGAAAGCGGTTATTGCTTTTAAGCGAGTGCAAAAGTACTGTAATTTTCTGAACCTGCCAAATTTTTCAATGAAAAAGTTAATGATGTTAACGTTTATTTAGAAAAAGGAGGCTGGTAATTGCCCCCTTTTTTCTATTACACCTTATTATACTTAGAAGATGATAACTCCTTTTTCTTCTAAAAATCAACTACCGTGATGCCGGCACCGCCGAATTGAACATGCTCATCGGCATAATGCGTCACATTTGGAACGCTGCTCAGGTACTGACGGATGAGCTGGCGGAGAATTCCATTGCCCTTGCCATGAAGAATTCTAACTCTTGGCATTCCTACCAGGATGGCATCATCAATGAAATACTGAACGGCATTCAGTGCTTCATCGCCACGCATACCTCGTACATCCAGATCCTGGTGGAAGTTGGTCTTGTGGGCATCTATCGTCTTGCGGGTCTCCTTGCTGATACCATAAGAAGCTAGGTTTTCCTTGCGCTCCTCGGTCTTATCTACGTTTTCGGCTGTGGCTGTGGCGTGCTCCAGTCTGTTGAGGCGCATCTTGGTACGCATGCCGCCAAATACTGCGGTGGCAGTATCGCCATTGATGCTCTCTACCTTTCCTATCGTAGTCAGACCCTTGATTCGTACGGTATCGCCCACCTGGATTTCCCGCTTGCTGTCGCTCTGTATCTTGCTCTGTGCATTTCGCAGAGCCGCAGCCGCCTTCTCCTGGTTCTCCTTTTTCTCAGCCTGGCGCTTGGCATGGCGCTCCTTGCGCTGCTGGATCTGGGCAATCTTGCGGGCAATCTTGTCGTCCGATTCCTTGGTGTCAATCTCCTGGACCTCCTGCTTGAAGGCATCGAGTTCCTGACGGATGCGACGGGTTTCCTCCTTCTCCGCCTGACTCTCTCGAATCTCTCGGATGGCATTCTCAATCTTCTTGTTGCTCTCCTTCAGGAGTTCAGCAGCTTCCTCCTTTGCTTTCTTGAGAATCGCCTTTCTGCTGCGCTCGATATCCTCGATGTCGCTTTCATATTTCGAGATGGTCTTCTCCATATCCTTCTCACGCTGATGGATATTCTGGCGCTTGTTCTCCCAGTATCGCTTGTCGCGGACGATATCCTGCAGGTACTTGTCGCTCTGGATGTATTCGGAACCAACGATGTCGGATGCCTCCTTGATCACTTCTTCCGGCAAACCGATCTTTCTTGCGATTTCGATGGCGAAAGATGAACCTGGGCGACCGATGGCGAGCTGGAAGAGTGCCTTCATCTCGTGACGGTCGTAAAGCATGGCACCGTTTACCACTCCCTCGTGACTGTCGGCAAAATGCTTCAGGTTCTGATAGTGGGTGGTGATGACGCCATACGCCTGCTGCTTGCAGAATTTGTCGAGCACGGCTTCGGCGATGGCACCGCCAATGCCCGGCTCGGTACCTGTGCCAAATTCATCTATCAGTATGATGGTGTCGCCATTGGCTGCCTTCATCATATTCTTCATGTTCAAAAGGTGAGAAGAGTAGGTACTCAGGTCGTTCTCCAGACTCTGTTCGTCACCGATGTCTATCATGATGTTCTGGAAAATACCTGTCTTGGAACGCTCGCTCACCGGGATGCTCAATCCGCATTGCAGCATATACTGAAGTAGACCTACGGTCTTGAGACATACGGATTTACCTCCGGCGTTAGGTCCCGAGATGATGAGGATGCGCTTATCCTGTGTCAGGGTGATGTCGAGTGGCACCACCTTCTCGTTCTTCTTCTGCAGGGATTGCTGGAGGAGTGGGTGGATGGCACGGATCCAATCCACGTGTGGATGGTCTTCTACCTCTGGCTCTATCGCCTTGAAAACATCGGCGAGCTTCTGTTTAGCCTGAATCAGGTCGATGATGGCGAGGAAGCGGTAGCTGTCCAGTATTTCCTTGGAGAATGGGCGTACCTTGTTGGTGAAATCGGTAAGGATTCGGATGATCTCCTTTCGCTCTTCTCCTTCCAGTTCGCGCACGCGGTTGTTGGCTTCCACCACTTCGGTTGGCTCGATAAAGACGGTCTTGCCGGTGGCACTCTCGTCGTGGACGATACCCTTGATTCGGCGCTTGAGGGTAGGGATGATAGGGATAACCAGTCGGCCGTCGCGCAGGGTTGGGGTAACATCTTTCTCTACGATGCCTTCGCTCTGTGCCGAGCGCAGAATACTATATAAGGTACGCGAGATGCTTCCCTCTGTCTTAGCCAGTTCTCTGCGGATCTGGAGAAGTTCAGGGGTTGCGTTGTCGCGAATCTTACCAAACTTGTCGAGAATCTGGTCGATGCGCTGAATCAACTGTGGGAAGGTCATCACATCTTGTGAAAGGCGATGGAGGGCAGGATAAGGATACTGCTTTTCTCTGCGCCAGCCATCTTCCGGTTCGCCGTGACCATCATCCTCGTCGCTGTGATTCAGAATCTTTACCATCCCTGCGATGGTGGCAAGCGAACGTCTTAAATCAAACAGTTCATCCTCTTCTAAGTGGGTGTTTTCCACACGGATACGGAGGATGCTTTCTCTTACGTCATAGAAATATTGAAGGGGGAAGTCTTCTACTTCCTCCATCAATCTGCGGAACTCACGCACCTGCATGAGCCACTCGTTAACGAGTTCTGCGTCGCTGCTGAAAGACATCTTGTCCACCTGTTCCTTGCCAAGTGGAGAGAGACATCTTTCGCGCAGCATTTTACGGATTTCATTGAATCCTATCTTGTTTTCAAAATTATCTGGATAAATCATGGGTGCAAAAGTACAACTATTTTGGCTAACTACCAAACATTTGAGCCATTAAGTGTGTTCTTGGCTCCTCGTGGTGTTAATCTTTGTCTGATATCTGTCAGGTATTCCTTCCAGTTGTATTCGTGTCGTCGGTTCCAGACGTCACCCAGGAAAGCTGCTCCGCCAAAGTTCCAAGCGCGCAGCTGGGGAATGAATTGAGGAATGATGCCGCCAAGGGCTATTACCTTTTCGTTGATGATGCCGCTGTTGCCTGCATCTTCCAAATCTCTGTTGGAGAAGGAATGCTTGTAGCCTTTCTTCGAAATGCTGTCGAAGATCGGACTGAGGAATACGTAATCGAATTGCGGCTTTGATCCCTTTGGAAAATCGGGATTAGCGTTATCTAACGATTCGGTGACTTCCTCGAAACTGTGGCAGGAGCGGGAAATGCTTCCCTGGAAGTTCTCTGGAATCTGGCTGTTTCTCCGGTTGAGGTGAATGCCATGGAGATGGTATTTCTCGCAGAGTTCGAAGTGGTCGTGAATCACGATCTGAGGATACCATTTCGGGTCAATCTTCTGGAGCAGTTGCTCGCATTCTTCTGGTGTTGAATCGGGTTTGCGCAGATGGAGCAGATCGATTCCTGCTTCAAAAAGCTGGTCGATGTACTTTGCTTCATGCGAAATAAAGGTTGGTGTTGTGATTATAATCCATTTCATTTCTTCTTGCTTTTAGATGTTTTCTTAGTTTCTTGCTTTTCCTCGGAAGCTGTTTCTTACGAGTGCTGATTCGCAGTTCTGGCAGAGTGCTTCTGTGGCAGTATGGTGCTTGAAGCCTTCTGTCATTGCCTGGGCACGGGGGGAAGAGAGGATTTCTTCGAGCGACTGATGGAGCAGGTTGCCCAAAATGACATCGCCGTTATGGTCGAGACAGCAAGGTACGAGACTTCCGTCGGCAAGAACGCCTATCTGCTTCAGCAATGCTTTGCAGAAGACTTCTCTGTTTTTATCTTTGTTCTTGTTATCATCCTCTTTCTTGATGTCGTTTTCGAAGTTAGGCCATTCGAATTTCCGGTCAAACTCCAGATATAGATGATCGCAAAGTCGGAACCCGTCAGGGCGTTCCTTCCATGGCTTGGGTACGTATTTCTCGATGAGTCGCATCACTTCCTCGTTTTCCTTGTCCCTTCCGCCTTGGTTCCAGAGGCGCAATACCATACAGGTGCCTTTGGCGGCGGCTTGGGTGGAGAAAGTCATCACCTCATCCATATAGCTGGAGAGCTCTCCCTTGGCATTGCTTTCGTGGGAATGGAGGGAGAGTTGTATCTTGTGGGGTAGGGTGTCGAGGAGTTCCATGGCACGGTGCAGGAGGGTTCCATTAGAGGTAAGCACCGTCTTGAATCCTTTCTCGCGTGCCGTTGTGATAAACTGTGGCAGCAGGGGATGGAGCAGGGGCTCACCCATCAGATGGAAATAAAGGAAACAGACCTTTCCGCGGATCTTGTCGGTGAGCAGGTTGAATTCCTCTGCACTCAACTGTCGCTTTTCCCGGGTGTGCTTGGGACAGAAGTGACAGTTGAGATTACAGGTGTTTGTGATTTCTATGTAACAACGATCAATCATTCTTTCTTTGTCTTTTCTCTTCTCTGTTTTATCAGCTTTTTCATGAGCGGCTTATTGTTTTCGCTCTTTTTCAGCTTTTGGTAAATAATGATTTTGGTTCGTAGAAGTGGTTCACCGGACCGTGACCTTCTCCTATCTTCATGTCCTTACCTGCCAGAATGGCACCTGAAAGATAGGTTTTAGCCATGGCGATGGCTGTGTTCATATCCATTTCTCTTGCCAGATAAGACGTGATCGCAGAGGATAGGGTACAGCCGGTACCGTGGGTATTGCGCGTGTTGACGCTGATGCCACGATAGCTGGTTTTCTGTTTGCCGTCCTCGAAGAGGTAGTCTATCTTCTCCTCTCCATCAAAATGACCGCCCTTGATCAATACATATCTGCATCCCAGTTTGCTGATGGCAGCTGCGGCAGCTTTGATATCTTCTGCATTCTCTATTTTTCTATTGGCAAGAATTTCTGCCTCTGGGATATTTGGAGTGAGCAGGGTGGCTAAAGGCAGCAGTTCGGTGATGAATACATCGAGTGCATCCTCCTGCATCAGTCGGCAGCCACTGGTAGATACCATGACAGGGTCGATAACGAGATGCTGGAAGCTTTCCTGGTATTTCTTGAGGGTTTCTGCGATGGCACGAATGGTATCGCAGTCATTAACCATACCTATCTTTATGGCATCAGGGTGGATATCTTCCATCACGGCCTCTATCTGTCCTTTCACGATTTCCGGTTCCACATTCTGAATGCCATACACTCCCTTGGTGTTCTGTACGGTGATGGCTGTGATTGCGGAAGCGGCATATACGCCCAATGCCGACATCGTCTTGATGTCTGCCTGAATGCCAGCTCCTCCGCAACTGTCAGAACCGGCTATAGTTAATGCTGTGTAGTATCTCATATCTCCTTTTTTTATATATTACTTTTGCAGAAGTATAGTCATTCCTATATCTATATTGCAAAAGTACAATTATTTATTGAATTATCATCCTCTTTTATGGATAAATTTGATGGTTGGGCTTACTTTTTATTCATTATTGAACTTTTGTATGTGGTTCGAATATGAGCTGAAAGCTTAAAAGCTCTGGAAACTGTACGCCCTGAAAGTTTAGTAATAGCAAAGATCTGGGAAGGTGATATAAAAGAAAAAGCCTTCTGAAATTTCTTTCAGAAGGCTCTTGCGGAGAGAGAGGGATTCGAACCCCCGGTACCTCTCGGTACGACGGTTTTCAAGACCGTTGTAATCGACCACTCTACCATCTCTCCAAATTCGGTCTGGATGACTATAGCTTGGTTTTCTTAAGCGGGTGCAAAGGTACTACTTTTTTTTGAATCCACCAAATTTTAGGGGATAAATTTGCAGAAAATATTTAAGATGGATAAGAAATCTCCTTTCACGGGATGTGGATTGTCTTGAAAATGAGTGGCTTAAGTGTGAAAGGAAAAATCTCTTTATTTTGAGTTGGTAATTGATGGCTAAGCTTAAATATGGCGATGTTCCTTGCTCCGATAGGGAATAGTGGGCGTCTTGATAGTAATTAGTGGTCGTCTTTGTTATGAATGTAGGGATGAAGCATAGTAACCAGAAGGATGAGGGATAGATATTGGCAGGCGAAAAGGAACGATTTATAGACTGGATGACTAAGCTCGTCTATATGGATGACTCGGGTCGTCTATATGGCTCACTCCCGTCATCTATATGGATGACCCGGGTCATCCGATACAAAAAAGCCTTTTCTATTCCTTTTGTGATAGTTGCTTTCTCCTTTATACTAAGTTGCCTTCTCCTTATATCTATAGTTCTTTCTGCTGATTATTATAGTTGTTTCAGCTCCAGGTATATGGTGCGGTGATAAGCGCAATAGGTTCTTTTATCGTTTTCCTATGGTTATGTAGTTCTATTGGGTTGTAGAAATCTCCTTTCACACTTAAGTGATTGATTTTGAGCGGATTCTTGTGATTGTGAAAGGATAATGAGTTTTTTAATTGTAAAAGTGTGAAAATGAAAAAGCCTTCTGAAATTTCTTTCAGAAGGCTCTTGCGGAGAGAGAGGGATTCGAACCCCCGGTACCTCTCGGTACGACGGTTTTCAAGACCGTTGTAATCGACCACTCTACCATCTCTCCAAATTCGGTCTGGATGACTATAGCTTGGTTTTCTTAAGCTGGTGCAAAGGTACAACCTTTTTTTGATTCCACCAAATTTTTGAGGAACTTTTTGAGAAAAATATCGAAAAATATGGGAAATAGCTCTGAAAATGCCTCAGAACTGGCGAAAAAGGCATAAAAAAAGGGCTACCGCCGTAGCCCCAACCTTGATAACCTTAAATCTAATACTATGAAAAACACAGTGCAAAAATACGAAATATATCTGTTTCTTGTGTATAGAAAACAGAAAATCTATATTTTAGCTGTGATTTTTTACCTTTTTTAAGCGTTCTCCTTTCTATTTTAAATAACCTTTAGCCTTGAACTCTTCCATCAATGGCAAGGCGAGAACCTTGGCATCTGGGTGAGGAGCTCCTGTGGTACCTAAAGCGCGGAGATCGAAGAAATGCTTCCAGTCGTTGATAAATGCGGTATGTACCAACTCTGTGTTGCAATCCAATGGCAGGATGGCACGAGCCTCCTGTGGTTTGCAGCCAGCTTCTATCAATTTCATGTAGGCATATTCTGCAGCCTGGTTGGCGAAGATCCAGGTGTCGAGCTTGCTCCATTCCTGTGCTCTGCCTTCAGCAATGTCGGCGCACATATCTTCCAATCGGTAATCCTCTTTCTCCTGAGAACCATTATAACCTTCTTCTTCTACCCAGGTAGGAAGGTTGATCGTAATCTCATTGTCGAACTTGTTCTTGGAGTAGTTGCAGTAGCGTGTGCTCTGCTCTGCCATAGAGTTGGCACGATGGCGGTTGTACTCACGGGTGATGGCAATCTGTGTGGTAAAATGTACGGTGATGCGGAGCTCGTGCTTTCCTTCCTCATAGTCGCAGAGGTATTTCAAATCATCCATCGCCTTGTTTTCTGCCAGAACACGGAGATTGGTAGTGATGTAATCCTTGCCGTCGATGGTGTGGCAGCGAGAGAACTTGTTGCTTGTATAGAGTGGTAACTCCCCATGATTGCATACGAGATAGACTGTGCCGTGTTCCAACATTGCATAGTGCTCACTCTGTATCATTCTATCTACGAATGGCTTAGCCGAGTCGTTGGTGGTGTTGTTCTCACTCTTGTAGCACACTCTTCCGGCACGTTCTATCTGCTGATAGATGCCGAGTTCTCCTGGCTTTTGCAGCCAAATCTCATGTTGAGGCCTTTCTATTTTCATTGTTTTCTATTTTTATATCATTGATTGCTTATTATTATTACGGTGCAAAGGTACATTATTTTGTGGAGACAACAAAATAATCGGGCGCTTTTTTCGTACTATATATATAATGTACTATATATAATAAGGTGTAATCATTGGAATATATGGAAATATACCCCAGTATATGAAAATAGGAACTAAAATCAATAATATAAAGATATGGAAATAAAACCAATAGCAAGATTCCGTTCTCCGTTCAGCAGCAAGTTTGGTATTCCCAAGCAGGCTGGATTGGTGGCTGAACTGGAAGGACAGATTGTTTTTGAACCCGAGTATCGCAATCCGGATTTCCTCAGAGGAATGGAAGGTTTCGATTTTCTCTGGCTTATCTGGGAATTCTCGGCAAATAAGCATAAGGCGAACAGTCCGGTTGTAAGGCCTCCGGTCTTGGGAGGTAACGAGAAGGTCGGGGTATTCGCTACCCGCAGTCCTTTCCGTCCGAACAACATCGGTTTGTCATCCGTGAAAATCTCCCGTATCGAATGGGAGACAAGCAAGGGACCTGTCATTCATGTAAAGGGTGGTGACCTGATGGATGGTACACCTATCTATGACATCAAGCCTTACGTGGTGTATGCCGATTGTCATCCTGATGCACGAAGTGGATTCGTGGATGATCGGAAATGGGCGAAGCTGGATGTTGAGATTTCTGGGGAAGTAAGGGAATACCTGATTTGCCAGGGATTGAATGATGAGAAGATTGAAATCTTGAAAGAGGTTCTGGCGCAGGATCCTCGTCCGCATTACCAGAAAGACCCTCATAAGGTTTATGGAATGCCTTATGAGGGTCTGGATATTCATTTCTCTGTCAGCGAAAAGACGCTTACTGTTGTAAGGTAAGTGTTTGACGCATTTAGAGAGAATGGTTTGCGATATGGTTTCTTACTTTGCAAAAGTAGCGAAGTTCACATTCTCGAGCTTGATTTTGCAAGTCTCATCGATATCCTGAGCCTTCTGATTGTAGAAGATATAGGTATCCTTGACGGTAATGTCGTGAATCATTCCCTCTGCGCCATGAGCAACGATGCTGTTGTTATCTCCTTTTCAGAATACGTAAAAAGGCGGCTCTAACCGAAGTCAGAAACCGCCTAAATGAAAGGAGGAGTGGTACCACCAGGAATCGAACCGGGGACACAAGGATTTTCAGTCCTTTGCTCTACCAACTGAGCTATGGCACCATCTTGCTTTTTGCGGTTGCAAAGGTACAATAAAAAATTTAATTGAGCAAGAGAAAAACAAATATTTTCTCTTGCTTAATGTTTATTAACTAAAATCGCCTCTTTCGGGTTTCTTCCTTAGAGAAGGCGATTCGTAAAACTAGTCTTTTAGAGGATTCCATCCCTGCGCCTTGAGTTCGAATTCCTGACCATCGCGGGTAATGAGGAACTTGCCGAGGCTCTCCTTGGTGATGTAACCAATCTGCTTCACGCCTTCCATTTCCTCGATCTTGGCATGGTCGCCGATAGGAACGGTAAAGAGAAGCTCATAGTCTTCGCCACCATTCATGGCACAGGTAGTGAGGTTCATGTTGAATTCCTCTGCCTGAACTGCTGTCTGGTAGTCGATAGGGATATTCTTCTCATAGACACGACAGCCGCAGTTGCTCTGTTCGCAGATGTGCATCAACTCGCTGCTCAAGCCGTCGCTGATATCCATCATAGCGGTAGGGCGGATGCCTGCCTCACGGAGCTGGGCTATGATGTCGCCGCGAGCTTCTGGCTGGAGCTGACGCTGCAGCAGGTATTCCTTGCCGGCGAAGTCTGGCTGGAAGTTACGCATTTCCTGCAAGTCTTTGTTGAGGGCTGCCAACTTCTGGTCGTCACCCTGCGCTTTTGCCTCTGCCATCTTCTTGCGGATGTCTTCTACCTGTCCGTAATATACAGCCTTTTCGCGTTCCAGGAGCTGCAGACCCATATAGGCAGCACCCAGGTCGCCGGTTACGCAGATGAGATCTGTTTCCTTGGCACCGCTGCGATATACGATATCTTCCTTTGCAGCCTCGCCAATGCAGGTGATGCTGATGGCAAGACCGGTGAGTGAAGAAGTGGTGTCGCCACCTACGATGTCAACGTCAAACTTATCGCAAGCCATACGCAGGCCTCTGTAGAATTCATCAAGGTCTTCTACCTTGAAGCGCTTGCTCAGTGCAATGCTTACCACCATCTGGCGTGGCGTTCCGTTCATGGCGAAGATGTCGCTGATATTGACCATGGCACTCTTGTAACCCAGGTGCTGCATATCAATATAGGTCAGGTCGAAATGTACACCTTCCATCAGCATGTCGGTAGTCATCAGCACCTCCTTGTCGGGATAGTGCATCACCGCACAGTCATCGCCTACGCCATAAACAGTAGAGGCATTCTTGTTTTCATATCCTTTGGTGAGATGGTCTATCAGTCCAAACTCACCCAACTTAGCTATATCCAATTTTTACTTTGAACTTTGAATGTTGAACTTTGAACTTTATGATTAGCTTCTGCGAATCATTTCTCGCATAATCTCAGTCATCTTAGGCTGAGCAGCATTGGCAGCAATCTGTACCTCCTCATGGCTTACCTCTACAGGAACGTCGAAGCCGCCTAGGTCGGTGATGATGCTGATGCCGAATACCTTGATGCCGCAATGGCGGGCAACGATCACCTCAGGAACGGTGCTCATGCCTACGGCGTCACCACCCAGGGTTCGGTACATGCGGTACTCTGCCGGAGTCTCGAAGGTAGGACCCTGGACGCCCACATATACACCATGCTGAACAGGAATGTTCTTCTCCTTGGCAATCTCGTCGGCAAGATCACGGAGCTGCTTGTCGTATGCCTCGTGCATGTCAGGGAAGCGAGGACCGGTAGGGAAGTTCTTGCCACGCAATGGATGCTCTGGGAAGAAGTTGATGTGGTCGTCGATAACCATCAGGTCGCCGATCTGGAACTTAGGGTTCATACCGCCAGAGGCATTGCTTACGAAGAGAGTCTCGATGCCCAATTCGAACATCACGCGCTCTGGGAAAGTTACTTCCTTCATATTATATCCCTCATAGAAGTGGAATCTGCCTTCCATCGCCATGATGTCCTTGCCGCCCAGCTTTCCGAAGATGAGCTTGCCTGCATGTCCTTCTACGGTAGATACCGGGAAGTTAGGAATTTCACTATATGGGAATTCGTAACTATCAGTTATTTCTGAAGCTAATTGTCCGAGACCTGTTCCCAGAATGATTGCAGTCTTCGGACTTGTGCTCATCCTTTCTCTTAGCCAGGATGCTGTTTCTTGAATTTTTTCGTACATAGCTTATTATCTTTTCGTTAAAATTATCTTCTTGGTCAAGCATGAAGCTTACCTTGATAGGCAATTCGTACATGCTTTCTTTCACACTCTCGTAGAGCCCTTCTGCCTCTCTCAGTCTCACGGCATCCTTTTCTGTAGTGATGATGATGCGTGGTTCCGGCAAGGCTTCGAATGCCTCATTGATGCGGTCGATGTCTTTGCCCTTGAAGCGGTGATGGTCGCCGAAAGAGAGAGACTTCATCTCCTTGATCATCGGCTTCAGGTCGTGCTCCATCTGTTTTGGAGATGCAATGCCGGTGAGCAGAAGCACGTGATAGTCTTTTGGATCTTTCAGTTCTTTTCCTGTGAAAACACCCTTCAGTGTATCGTAGTCGATGCAGGTGAAGTAGAGTTTCTGGAATGGATAGAGATCCATTGCCTTGGTGAGTACACGAAACTCCATTGGCTTCAGGTCCTTTGGACATTTGGTGATAATCACGATGTCGGCACGGCTCTTTCCGCTCAATGGTTCGCGCAGTCTTCCTGCTGGTAGCATCTTGTCGTAGATGATGAGACGATGGTAATCTACCAGAAGGATATTGATGCCTGGCTTGACATAGCGATGCTGGAAGGCATCATCAAGCAATACCACATCTACATCCTTGGTCTCTTCGTTGCTTTGCAGGTTGTTGATGCCTCTTACTCGTTTGGCATCTACCGCTACGTAGATATCAGAAAACTTCTGGTGCATCTGGAATGGCTCATCACCTATATCCGACATTTCTGTATTTTCATCTGCAAGTACATATCCGTGGCTCTTGCGTTTGTATCCACGTGACAGCACGGCAATTTTCACCTTGTCGTGCAAGAGGCGAATCAAGTATTCCACATGCGGGGTCTTTCCCGAACCGCCCACGGTGATATTGCCCACCGAGATGACGGGAATCGAGAAGTCGCGGCTCTTCTTCAATCCGATGTCGAAGAGCCAGTTGCGGAATCTTACGATGCTGCCGTATATCCAACTGAGCGGTAGCAGCCAATCGTTGATCTTTATCAGATCTCCTTCTGTTCTCATTTCCTCACTCCTTTTTTATACCTTATTATATATATTAATGTATATTCAGTACGAATGGCATTGCTGCCTGCACTGGTTCTTTCTCCTTGATGTTGCGAATCATCATAAATGGTTGGTAGAGGTCACCCAGTGTGAGTCGTAACTGCTCATCGAGATAGTTGCCGCCGCTGCCTGACAGTCCGTCTAAAAGCTGGTCTATCCAGTCTGCAGGCATAGGATACTCTGTGGTTCCGTAATCGGAAACCTTGGCAAGTTGAGCTGCCTTGGCAACAGCGTCATCGAGACAGCCAAAACCGTCAATCAGTTTGATGCTCTTGGCGTCGGTTCCGAGCCATACTCTTCCTTGTGCAATCTTCTCCACTTCTTCGGTCTTCATCTTTCTGCCATTAGCCACACGCTGGCGGAAGAGGGCATAGCCACGGTTAACATAAGCCTGGAGATGGCCGATTTCTTCTGCACTCCAAGGACGGGCACTGCCGGCACTGCCGTAGGCACTGTTGCGGTTGGTCTTTACCTCGTCATATTTGAATCCCAGCTTCTTGGTCATCAGGTCACTGATGTCTGGCAAGGCACCGAAGATACCGATGCTGCCCGTCAGTGTTGTTGGCTGAGCCATGATATAGCTGGCACCCATACTCATATAATATGCACCCGAAGCAGCCATGCCACCCATGGATACCACTACAGGTTTCTTCTTGTTGAGCTGACTGACTGCACGCCAGATCTGTTCTGAGGCATAGGCATCGCCACCACCTGAGTTGATGCGGAGTACCACAGCCTTGATGTTCTTGTCGTTGCCCAGATCCTGCAGATCCTGTATCACGTCGTTGCTCACAATCTGCTGCTCGCTGCCGAATGCGCCTGGAGTTGCTACTCTTACGATTTCTCCCTGGCAATAATATACAGCAATCTGGTCGCCAAGAAGGTTACTGTCATCTACGGCTGCATTTACATCACTCATAGATACCTGACAAATCTTCTCGTCGGTTTTCAGACCGAGCTGTTTCTTTATTACGTCTCTGATTTCATCATAATAGCAGAATCCATCTACCATCTTTCTGGATTTCAGGAGCTTGGTGTCATCGAATGCCACAAGTCCGTCTGCATATCGATTCAGGGAATCCTTGGAAATGTTTCGGCTCTTGCTGACTTCTGCCAGAATCTGATTCCAGAGACCTCCGATATATCGGGTAACCTGCTCGCGGTTGGCATCAGTCATCTTGTCCTCGGTGTACATTTCTGTGAAGCTCTTGTATTTGCCCACCTTTACAATGGTGAAGTGAACGCCAAATTTGGCAGCCACATCTTTTATATATTGTGTCTGTGAGGCAATACCGTGCCAATCTACCGAACCTTCCGGGTTCACATATATCTTGTTGGCAACCGAAGCCAGGTAATATCCGCCTTGGGTCATGGCATCACCATAGGCGATGATCCACTTGCCGCTCTTCTTGAAGTCGGCAAGAGCGTTGCGGATTTCCTGCAATGTAGCGTAGTCTGTACTCAGAATACCCGTTTCCAGATAGATACCCTTCACCTTATCCTCCTGTTTTGCCTTCTTGATGGCTGAGAGGATATTGTTCATGCCAAGGTTGTTATACTGGTTACCGGTGAGCTGTCCCAACCAGTCATCGTTTGCCTGATCACTGATCTGACCTTGCAGCTTCATCACCATCACAGAGTTGTCTTTCAGTGAAGGAGTCTTGCTGCTGTTGCATATCATACCAATGAGTGTGATGACGGCGAGAATCACCATGATGATTCCGAATCCGAAGATACCTACGATGGTAGCGGCTACATTCTTGAAAAATTGCTTCATAATTCTGTCTATATTACGTTGATACCGATTTATTTTTCTGCAAATATAGTAAAAAAGTAACAAATGACAAAGAGAATTGTACAAAAACACCGAAAAATGGTGAAAATATAACGTTGTGTTAACAAAAAATGCTTATCACAGCAAGGAAGTTCGTATTGAAGAACAGTACGGATGGACAGAGTGAACTCACTTGTTATCTACCCAAGAAACCAACGGGTGGCTTCAGCATTTTTAGGTAAAGGCTGACAGAAATGTCAGTAGATGCGTAGCGGTGAGCGTGCCAAAGTGTCAGTTTTGACGCTTTGGCACGCTTTTCGTATAGGGTGAGGGTGTCTGGCGTATGCCCGAATAGGCTGAAGTGAAGACGAAAAATAGAAGTAATAACAAATTAAAATATAAGAATCATGAATATTAAACCATTAGCAGATAGAGTGCTGGTACTTCCTGCACCAGCTGAAGAAAAAGTAGGTGGAATCATCATCCCTGATACAGCAAAGGAGAAACCACAGCGCGGTAAGGTCGTTGCAACAGGTAAGGGTACCAAGGATGAAGAGATGATTCTCAAGGAGGGCGATACTGTTCTCTATGGAAAGTATGCTGGTACTGAACTTGAGTTTGATGGTACTAAGTATATGATGATGCGCCAGAGCGACGTTCTCGCTGTGGTAGAAGAGTAATTGATAATTAACATTTTAATTAAGAATAAAGAAATGGCTAAGGATATTAAATATAATATGGATGCCCGCGACCTCTTGAAGAAGGGTGTCGATCAGTTGGCAAATGCAGTAAAGGTAACTCTCGGTCCTAAGGGACGCAACGTGGTAATCGAAAAGAAGTTTGGTGCTCCTCAGATTACTAAGGATGGTGTTACCGTAGCTAAGGAAGTGGAGTTGGAGAACAAGTTTGAAAATACCGGTGCACAGCTCGTAAAGAGCGTTGCCAGCAAGACTGGTGATGATGCCGGTGACGGTACTACAACAGCTACTATCCTGACTCAGGCTATCGTAACTGAGGGCTTGAAGAACGTAACTGCAGGTGCTAACCCAATGGATTTGAAGCGTGGTATCGACAAGGCTGTTGCTGCAGTTGTTGCCTTCATCAAGGATCATGCTGAGCAGGTAGATGACAACTATGATAAGATTGAGCAGGTGGCTACTGTTTCTGCCAACAACGATGCAGAGATTGGTAAGCTCTTGGCTGACGCTATGCGCAAGGTTTCTAAGGATGGTGTCATCACTATCGAGGAGAGCAAGAGCCGTGATACCAATATCGGTGTTGTTGAGGGTATGCAGTTCGACCGTGGTTACTTGAGCGGTTACTTCATGACTGACGCAGACAAGATGGAATGTGTAATGGATAACCCATACATCCTTCTTTACGATAAGAAGATTTCTAACCTGAAGGAGTTCTTGCCAATTCTCCAGCCAGCTGCTGAGAGCGGTCGTCCTTTGATGGTAATCGCTGAGGATGTTGATTCTGAGGCTTTGACAACATTGGTTGTTAACCGTTTGCGTGGCGGTTTGAAGATCTGTGCAGTAAAGGCTCCAGGTTTCGGCGACCGTCGCAAGGCTATGTTGGAGGATATCGCTGTATTGACTGGCGGTGTTGTCATTTCTGAGGAGAAGGGCTTGAAGTTGGAGCAGGCAACATTGGAAATGCTCGGTTCTGCTGACAAGGTTACTGTTACCAAGGATAATACAACTATCGTAAATGGTCATGGTGAGAAGGCTAATATCCAGGATCGTGTAGCTCAGATCAAGAACGAGATTGAGAACACCAAGTCTTCTTACGATAAGGAGAAGCTTCAGGAGCGTTTGGCTAAGCTCGCTGGTGGTGTTGCTGTTCTCTACGTAGGTGCTAACTCTGAGGTAGAGATGAAGGAGAAGAAGGATCGTGTTGACGATGCTCTCTGCGCTACCCGTGCAGCTATCGAGGAAGGTATCGTTGCTGGTGGTGGTACTACTTATATCCGTGCCCTCGAGGCTTTGAAGGATATGAAGGGTGACAACGCCGATGAGACAACTGGTATCCGCATCGTAGAGCGTGCTATTGAGGAGCCTCTCCGTCAGATTGTAGCCAATGCTGGTGGCGAGGGTTCTGTAGTCGTCAACAAGGTTCGCGAGGGCGAGGGTGACTTTGGTTACAATGCCCGCAAGGATGTTTACGAGGATATGCGTCAGGCTGGTATCGTAGATCCTGCTAAGGTTGAGCGTGTTGCTTTGGAGAACGCAGCTTCTATCGCTGGTCTGTTCCTGACAACAGAGTGCGTATTGGTTGATAAACCAGAGCCAGCTCCAGCTGCACCTGCTGCAGCTCCAGGTATGGGCGGCATGATGTAATAGAGTGCGTTTTTGCAACCTAAATATAACAAATAGGGGTGATTCTCAGAGAATTATCCCTATTTTTTTGTTTTTTTAGCAATTGATATGCAAAAAATCGCAAAATTGTTTGGTGCTAATACGCTTTTTTTGTAACTTTGCAAGCGAAAAGAAAAGGTAATACCGACCGTGAGGTCGATGAAGATATTTTTTTGATTTGTTTTAGTAGATTAGTTTTTAAGTAGTTTGTTTTTGAAAATCGGTTGTCGTGAGACATCCGATTTTTTTTTGTGCACATCTCAAAAATATGCTTAATCTTATGGCTAGCTCAGAAAAATGTTGTATCTTTGCAGAACAAATAGTTTTTTGAGTATCATGCATAATATTGATTGGAAAAAGGCATTGGTCTTCCTGGTCGTTATCGGAGGACTGATTTATATAACAAAGGCGGAGTTAGGAATGACTACTACGAATTCTTTCCTCACTACGCTAGGTATCTTATTGCTTCTCTTCATCGGTGATAACTTCGCACAGAAGATAGATGATGACAGAAAACGCAGAAAATTGAATGATGATGGAAAAGCTAATTAATCTCTACAAGCAATGGACTGGCGAAGAGCCTGCTGATGTCATCAAGCTGGCAGGGCAGGGAAGTAACCGCCAATATTTCCGTATCATCAAGCAGGATGGGGATACGGTGATAGGTGTTATCGGTACGAGCCGTGATGAGGATCACGCCTTCGTGTATCTGGCTAATCATTTCAACCTCCGTCAGTTGCCGGTGCCTAAGATTCTGGCTGTGAGTGATGATGAACTCTGCTATATCCAGACAGATCTTGACGGAACTTCGCTCTTCGATGCCATCAAGGGCGGAAGAGAGGCTGGCGGTAGATACAATCAGAAGGAGAAAGAACTCCTGAAGAAGACAATCCGTGAGTTGCCTAACATCCAGTTGCGTGGTGCACGTGGGCTGGATTGGTCCAACTGCTATCCTCAGCCAGAGTTTGATGTGGACAGTGTGCTCTTCGATCTCAACTATTTCAAGTATTGTTTCCTGAAACCGACAGATTTGGATTTCCATGAATTGAAGTTGGAAGCCAACTTCCGTCTTTTTGCGAAGGATTTGACGTCAGAAAAGATGGATTGTTTCCTCTATCGCGATTTCCAGGCTCGCAACATAATGTTAGACGAAAATGGCAATCCGTACTTTATTGATTTCCAAGGTGGCAGAAAGGGACCTTTCTATTATGATCTGGCTTCCTTCCTTTGGCAGGCTTCAGCCAAGTATTCCTTTAAGCTCCGCCGCGAGTTGGTATGGGAGTACTATCAGTCGCTGAAAAACTATACCGAGGTGCCATCTGTGCGTCATTTCGTGCATCGCCTGAGTCTCTTTGTGCTCTTCCGTACCTTGCAGGTGTTGGGTGCCTATGGATTCCGTGGCTATTTCGAGCGCAAGAAGCACTTCATCGAGAGTATTCCGCCTGCTATCCAGAATCTGCGTGATCTGCTGAAGATGGGCGAGAAGGTTTTCCCATATCCTTATATGATGGATATGCTGCGCCGACTTACGGAGTTGCCGCAGTTTAAGCGCATCGAGAGTGCGGCTATAACCCGTGCTGATGGTTATAAGATTACAGATAACAATATCTACAGTGCGCATCCGCAGGATGGACCTGCCACTTATTCCAAGTATGATGGCAAGGGACCGTTGGTAGTGCGGGTATTCAGCTTCTCCTTTAAGAAGGGAATCCCTGAAGATCCGTCAGGAAATGGCGGCGGTTATGTTTTCGACTGCAGAAGTACTCACAACCCAGGTAGATATGAACCTTACAAGAAACTTACGGGATTGGATGAGCCAGTGATCCGATTCTTGGAGGATGATGGTGAGATTCTGACGTTCCTGGAGAGTGTCTATAAGTTGGCAGACCATCACGTGAATCGCTATATCCAGCGCGGTTTTACCTCCCTGATGTTCTGTTTCGGTTGTACGGGCGGTCAGCATCGCAGTGTGTATTCAGCCCAGCATCTTGCCGAACATATCCACGAGAAGTTTGGCGTAGAAGTGCAAATATGTCATAGAGAACAGCATATTGAGCAGGTTTTGCCTGCAAAACAATAATATTTAGCGTGCAAATTTGGCTATCTCGCAAAAAGTTAGTAAATTTGCACGCACATTAATATATAGCTATTTAGCAATGATGCAAGCAATGATATTCGCAGCAGGTTTGGGCACTCGCCTGAAGCCACTTACTGATCGCATTCCGAAGGCATTGGTAAGTGTCGGGGGAGAACCTTTGCTCAAACGTGTCATCTTTCAGTTGAAGGATGCCGGTTTCACTCGTATTGTGGTGAACGTGCATCATTTCTCTAAACAAATCATCGATTATCTTCGTGATAATAAAAATTTCGGTATGGACATCCGTATCAGCGATGAGAGCGAAAAGCTCCTCGAAACGGGTGGTGGTATCAAGAAGGCATGGCCATTCTTCGATCAGACTGAGCCTATCCTCATTCATAATGTGGACATCCTGAGCAATGTGGATCTGAAGAAATTCTACCAGATGGAGTCGAAGGAACTTTCAGATGATTCTTCGGATTCCATGAAGGAGAAGGCTCCCTTGGCTGCCCGCCTTCTGGTGAGCGAACGCAAGACCAAGCGTTATCTCCTCTTCGATGATACCATGCGATTGGTAGGCTGGACGAATATAGAGACAGGTGAGGTGAAAAGTCCTTATCCTGATCTCAATCCAGAAGATTATAAGATGTATGCTTTCTCGGGTATTCACATGGTTGCCCCATCGCTTTTCCCGCTGATGGAGAATGAACCGGATAAGTTCCCCATCATGGACTTCTATCTGAAGCATTGCGACAAGGTTCGTATTGAGGGATACGTGAAGAACGACCTCAAGCTGATGGATGTGGGAAAGCAGGAGACGCTGAAAGAAGCGGAAGCATTCCTGAAAGAATTATGAATTGTAAATTATAAATTATAAATTAGACAATATGCAACAGAAGATTATTATTTTGGATTTCGGTTCACAGACTACACAGCTGATTGGCCGTCGTGTTCGTGAGCTTGATACCTTCTGCGAGATTATGCCTTACAACAAGTTTCCAAAGGATGACCCATCTGTCATTGGTGTCATTTTGAGCGGTAGCCCTTATTCCGTTCATGATCCGGAAGCTTTCAAGGTAGATCTGAGCCAGTTTATTGGCCGCATTCCTGTGCTTGGCATCTGCTACGGTGCTCAGTTCCTCTCTTACGCTCAGGGCGGTAAGGTAGAGGCTGCTGACAGCCGTGAGTATGGTCGTGCTAACTTGGAGCAGTTCGACAAGGAGAATCCTTTGTTCAAGGGATTCATCGAGAACTCTCAGGTTTGGATGAGTCATGGTGATACCATCACTGCGATTCCTGAGGACTATAAGTGCATCGCTTCTACTGCCAATGTGAAGTATGCTGCTTATGCTTCTACCAAGCAGCCTGTTTGGGCTGTACAGTTCCACCCAGAGGTGTTCCACTCTTTGCAGGGTACACAGCTTCTGAAGAACTTCGTGGTAGATATCTGCGGTAGCAAGCAGGATTGGAGTGCTGACTCTTTCGTTGAGACTACAGTAGCTGAGTTGAAGGAGCAGTTGGGCGACGACAAGGTTATCTTGGGTCTTTCTGGTGGTGTTGATTCCAGTGTAGCTGCTGTTCTCTTGAACAAGGCTATCGGCAAGAACCTCACCTGTATCTTCGTAGATCACGGTATGCTCAGAAAGAATGAGTTCCGTGATGTTATGGAGGATTACAAGTGCTTGGGCTTGAATGTTATCGGTGTTGATGCATCAGAGAAATTCTTTGCAGATTTGGCTGGTGTTACTGATCCTGAGGAGAAGCGTAAGATTATCGGCCGCGACTTCGTGGAGGTTTTCAATGCTGAGGCTAAGAAGCAGACTGGTGCCAAGTGGTTGGCTCAGGGTACTATCTATCCAGACCGTATCGAGAGTTTGAACATCACTGGTAAGGTAATCAAGAGCCATCACAATGTAGGTGGTCTTCCTAAGGAGATGAACCTTCAGTTGTGCGAGCCTTTGAAGTGGTTGTTCAAGGATGAGGTTCGTCGAGTAGGTCGCTCTATGGGTATGCCTGAGCATCTGATTACCCGTCATCCATTCCCTGGTCCTGGTTTGGCAGTCCGTATTTTGGGTGATATCACTCCAGAGAAGGTACGCATTCTCCAGGATGCAGATGATATCTATATCCGTGGCTTGCGTGAGTATAAGGTGAAGTTGAGTGGTGAGGAAGCTCGCCGCGTCCTGGCTGCCGGTGTTCCTGCTGACATGCAGAATGGTGAGATTGAGGTTTCTCTCTACGATCAGATTTGGCAGGCTGGTACCGTATTGCTTTCTACCGTCCGTTCAGTAGGTGTGATGGGTGATGAGCGTACATACGAGCACCCGGTTGCATTGCGTGCCGTAACCAGTACTGATGCGATGACTGCCGACTGGGCACATCTCCCATACGACTTCATGGCTAAGGTAAGTAACGAGATTATCAATAAGGTAAAGGGCGTTAACCGCGTTTGCTATGATATCTCTTCAAAACCACCTTCGACAATCGAGTGGGAATAAAATCCTGATGATGGGCTGAGGAAATTTCCTTACCCACATCTATGTAAAAAGACCACCATTTGAGTTTGATATTCAACTCAGATGGTGGTCTTTTTTATTATTGATAAGTACTGAGTACTTCTTGGTAATGTTGTACTCAGTACTTTTTGTTTTTAATAACCGTCGTTCTGCTTCAACTGCAAGTTAGCATCACGTGCACCCTGTGGGATAGGGAGATAACGGTTGGTGGTCTTGAATACACGATCCTCAATCTTCTTGTCTGCTGCTGTTGCATTCACATTAATAGTGGCACGCATACCAGGAGCCACAGACTTATCCATGCTCACGGTACCTACACGGCGCTCCAATGTGCAGTTCAACAGAGTCTCAGCCAACATCTTGCCACTGGCATCCTTCCAGCGTAAGATATCTGCACGGCGGATACCCTCACCTGCGAACTCAACACCACGCTCGCGACGAATCAATTCACGAAGCTTCTCCTTGGTATTGTACTTAGCTTCATCTACATCAGGCATACCTACACGGTTACGAACCATATTCAGATAGGTGTAAACCTGTGCAGAAGGACCGTTCAATTCATTCTCTGCCTCGCAGTAAGTAAGCAATACTTCTGCATAGCGGAAGACGATAGGCTGGCAAGTGGTGTTCCAGATGTCAGGATATTGGTTCATAGGTGCCAAGTACTTACCCCATGTCAAACCAGTCTTTGAACTGTTGTTGGCAGCGAGATAATAGTTGGCATTGGCAGCTCCATCAATCGTCTTGTCGAGTGTGTTGAAGATAGCTTCCTTACCATTACCATTGATGTAGTCACAACCAGGATAGATGACTGTCATCGCCATACGAGGGTCGCGGTTGTTGAATGGGTGAGCAGGATCATAGCCTGAACCTGGCTCGTCCTTGGTCAAACCGTTTGCCATTTCGTAGGTGTCGATCAAACCGTAGCTAGGAACGATAGAAGACCAACCACCATCGGCGTTGTTGTACATACGGCCAATCACATCGTTCTTGTAGTCGTTTTCTACAGCCTGAACGGCAAGGATGATTTCCTTGGAATCCTGACCTGCTACATTGAACAGGTTAGCATAGTTGTTGTCCAACTCATACTGGTTCAATGCAATAATCTTCTCTGCACGATCTTTAGCTGTAGCATAGTCTCCATAATAGAGAGCCTCTCGCATACGGAGAGCCAAAGCTGCACCCTTGGCAATGCGACCACGGGCTGCAGGAGTTACATTGATATCGTTTACCAAGTCGTCGAGTTCCTTCTCGATATAATCCTTTACTTCCTGTTCGGTATTACGTGGAACCATTGCTTCCTCTGCTGTAGCATAGCTTTCGATGAGAGGCACACCACCATAGTTCCAGTTCATCAGGAAATAGCGGTAAGCGCGAATCCAGCGAGCCTGAGCCATGATGTCTTTCTTGGCAGTTTCTGGCATAGTACACTTGTCTATGTTAGCCAACAGCTCGTTGACGCGACGGATGCGTGAGAAGTCGTACCAGTCTCTACCGCTGGATGCGGTCAATGTACCATTACCGATGGCTGTATAACCCTCCCAAGGGAACTGGTCGTAACCGAAGTCACTTGTACCATCCCAATATAGGAGGAAACCATCCCAACCCCAACCTGAGTTGTACTGGTCCTGCCAGTTGTTATAACAGCCAACGAGGAACTTGTCTGCATCTTCCTGAGTCTGCCAGGTACTGACAGGTGAAAGAGCATCCTTTGGGGCTGTATCGAGGAAATCGGAGCATGAGGTTGCCAAGAGGGCGGTCATGCCGATGAATATATATTTCTTAAGATTTCTCATGATAATATCCTTTTTAAGTTATTAGAATGTTACGCTCAAACCGAATGAGTGAGTGCGGAGCAATGGATAAGAGCTGAGTCGCTGACTGGTTGCCTCTGGATCCACGTTGATGTCGAGATTGTCGATTGTGAACAGATTCTCGCAAGAGTAGTAAACACGTACCTTGTTGACATGAAGGAATTCAAGTGCCGACTTAGGAAGTGTATAACCCAACTGCAAGTTCTTCAAACGGCAGTAAGATACATTCTTGAGCCAGAATGTAGAAACAACATTACGTGAAGAGCTAGGAGAGTTTGTGTCAGTAAACAATCGTGGCATCTTAGGATTTGACTTGTTGTAGGTCCAAGAGTCTCTCCAGATGGTTGCTGGGTGAGAGCTGTCGCCCACAAAAGCACCCTCTACCTCGTATGCATCGAAGTAGCGATAAGCCTTAAACTGTCCGTTGAAGAACAAGGAGAGATCGAAGCCCTTCCAAGCTGCGTTCAGGTTCAAACCGAATGTCCAGCGAGGAACAGAACTACCTGCATAGAAGCGGTCGTTCTCGGCATCAATCTTGCCGTCACCATTGATATCTACATATTTCAAGTCACCAGCCTTGAACTTACCACCACTGAATGGGCAAGCACCCTTTGAGCCATCTGCTGGCCAGTAGTAGTCCATGTATTCCTGTGCTTCCTTATCTGTCTGGAAGAATCCGTCAGCCTTATATACATAGTAGCTGTTGAACTCTTGACCCGTAGCGTTGCGCTGGTTGTAGCCAGTACCTACGTATCCCTTACCTGGCATGCTCTCAATCTTGTTCTTGTTGTATGCAACATTCAAGCCTGCGCCTACTGTCACCTCACCAAACTTATCGTTGTAGTTGAGGCTCATCTCGACACCCTGGTTGCGCATCTGCCCCACATTGTCAAGATAGCTACCCAAAGCGAACTCGTAAGGAGCATCTACAGAGATCAAGATACCATCTGTAAGACGGTTGTAGTAATCAACAGATGCAGTAATCTTGTTGTCGAGGAATCCCAGGTCAACACCTACGCCCCATGTGGTCGCCTTTTCCCAAGTGATGGTGTTGATCTTGTATGAACTCTGGTAGTAGCCGGATGTTACCTTGCCGTCGAATGCATACTTGGCGTTGATACTGTATGTATTGATAGCTGGATAGTAGTCGCTCAAAGCCTCCTGGTTACCCAATTGACCCCAAGATCCGCGAATCTTGAAGTTAGAGAGCCAAGACTTGGTACCCTCCATGAAAACTTCCTCGCTTACACGCCATCCTGCAGAGAATGATGGGAAGTAACCCCAACGATGACCATCTGCGAAACGGCTGGATGCATCAGCACGGAGGTTAGCCTCGAAGAGGTAACGGCCTGCAAAGTCGTAGTTAACACGACCAAACCATGAAAGCATATTCAACTCACGGGTATTTCCCTGTGCCTGCTGGGTAGATACATCACCCGCATTGATATCGGTCACATTATTGTTTGGGAAGTTCTTGCGGTAAGTGTACCAATACTTATAGTCGTAAGCCTCTGCATGCCATCCTGCCAAAGCCCCAACGGTATGCTGTCCGAAGGTCTTGTTGTAGTTCAACAATGCTTCGAAAGTTTTACGTTCCCACTTATATACTCGTTCATCGTGGAAATTTGGATCGGTCTTCTTGTTCGCATTGTAAACGAAGAACTTCTGGAAGTAGTCGTAGTTCTGGTTGTCGTTTACATAAGATGCACTCAACTTAGCAGTCAAGCCATTGATGATCTTGTAATCAACTCCAAAGAGACCTGTGAAGTTGGTGTTGCGGCGATATACCTTCAAATCGTTGTCGAGCCATGCAATAGGGCTACCATCAGAGATCGTTCCCCATGTGCCGTCGTCATAACGAGCGGTAATCCATGGTGAAATCAAGTTGAGCTGACGGATAATCTGGTCAGAACTGCCACCTGCGTATGCTGAAGATGGGTCGGTATAATCGTTCTTGATGTAAGCGAGATTCAAGCGTGCTGTGAGGCGGCTGTTAATCTTCATCTCCAGGTTGGTACGGCCGTTTACCTGCTCACGACCAGCGTGAGGCAAGATACCCGACTGCTTCAGGTAACCAACAGATGCCAGATAGTTTACGCTCTCAGTAGCACCGTTCACGCTTACGTTGTGGTGCTGCAAAGAACCTGTTTTGTAAGCCAGGTCGTACCAGTCGGTATTAGGGAGAGCATTGATTTCCTCTTCAGTGGCGAATTTCTTAGCCTTGCCCTCGCTTTCGAGCGCATCATTCAGCATGTGAGCATACTCGTATGAATCCAGACGGTCGATCAGGCTGGTTGGATTCTGCACACTCACATAACCATTATAAGAAACTTGAGGCTTGCCGCTCTTACCACGCTTGGTAGTGATGAGGATAACGCCGTTGGCAGCCTTGGAACCATAGATGGCAGCAGAAGCAGCATCCTTCAATACAGAGATGCTCTCGATATCGTTAGGGTCGAGGCTACTCATGGTACCTGACTCTACGCCATCAATCAAAATATAAGGAGAGGAAGAGTTGAGGGTTCCCACACCACGTACGTTGATGCTACCTGAATCCATACCAGGAGCACCATTGGTACCGCTGATGGTAACACCAGGCATCATACCCTGGAGTCCACTCTGTACGTTCTGGATAGGACGGCTTTCCAAAGCCTTGCTATCTACTGATGATACAGAACCGGTGAGGTTCACCTTCTTCTGTGTACCGTAACCTACAACTACAACTTCATTGAGCTCCTTGTCTTCAGACTTCATGGTAATCTGCATGTTGCTTGCAGCTGTAAGAGTCTGTGGATTGAAGCCGATGTAGGTAATTGTAATCTTGCCATTAGGATTTTTCAGACTGAGGGAGAAATTTCCGTCTAGGTCGGTTACTGTTCCATTGGACGTGCCAACTTCCATCACGGTAACACCGATAAGAGGTTCGCCTTGATTGTCAACAACACGTCCTGTTGCTACTTTCTTCTGCTGTTGGATGCTGGTGGTAGGGCGGTTCAAGTTGTCGGCTTTTACCATAGTACCATTTGCAAACGCAGGAGACATGGAAGTCAGCGCACAAATCAGCAACGCTGTCTTCATTTGGTCTTTAGGTTTCATGTTCTTACTCATATTGTTTATGTTAAGAGTTGATGTTTTATTAAGATTTAGAATCTCAACTTAAGTCTTTAATCGGGGCAAAATTACAAAAAATATATCTAATAAGCAAGTAAAAATGAAAGTTTTTTCTAATAAACGTGAAAAAATGTGCGTTTTTTTCAAAAGTAGGGGAGTAAATGTGGCTCTTTTTCTTTTATACCTTATATTATATATAGAAATCCACCCTTAAAGAAAAATATATTTTCCCTTAAGGAAAAAAATAAAAACCCTTAAGGAAAAAATATTTTTCTTTAAGGAAGGGTAGGAGTGGCTTGGATAGAATTCTTCTCAAGTCTTGATAGTCGTATTCATATCCTCTCACTCCTGTCTTCTTTTTTTATCCTGCCATGAAAAAACAGTGGTTATCCCTTCTGCTCTTTCAGCAAATCGCGAATCTCTGCCAGAAGCTTCTCTTCCTGGGTAGGCTCTGGAGCCTTAGGAGCTTCAGCAGGCTTCTCTTCCTGTTTCTTGGCGGTAACCTTGTTCACTACCTTGATGAGCATGAATACACAGAAGGCAACGATGAGGAAGTCGAGAGTGGTCTGGAGAAAATTACCGTAGTTGATGGTTGCCGCCTGAAGCTTCTCGCCACCGATCACCTCTACTGATGGAAGAGTGACTTTGAGGTCGGAGAAGTTGACGCCACCAATGAGCCATCCGATAGGAGGCATGATGATGTCATCTACTACAGAACTTACAATCTTGCCGAAAGCACCACCGATGATCACACCGACTGCCATGTCGAGCACGTTGCCACGCATGGCGAATTGCTTGAATTCATTCAAAAATTTACCCATAGTCTTTAATGTTTATAATGATTAATACTTCCCTTGGAATGATACCTTTTTTGCTTTTCTGTGTGCGATGAAGCTTTTTCCCCTTAATATAATAAGGTGTAAGTTTCAGCCGCAACTTTCACTTTATCTTCTGGTGTCATATTCTACTTCCTTTTAATAATTGCATTTTGCTATATGGAGTTGTCAGTATGGCATCTTAAAGTGCTAAAAATAGGTAATATTCGAGTTCTATCGCCCTTTTTTAACTTATTTAATACTCTATTCGTATGCAAAGTTAGAAAATTTTTTGTAACTTTGCGCTCGAAAAGAAGAAAAAATGCTTGATAGGGATGAAAAAAGGTGTTATCAGCTCCTTCGGATTCGCTTGATAGCTTAAAAGATATAATTATTAAACTTTTAATTTAAATATTAGAACAATGATTAAGATTGGTATTAACGGATTTGGCCGTATCGGTCGTTTCGTATTCCGTTCTACAGTTGAGGCTGAGAACGCAAAGGAAGTACAGGTAGTAGCTATCAATGACTTGTGCCCAGTTGATTACATGGCTTACATGTTGAAGTATGATACAATGCACGGTCAGTTCGACGGTACTATCGAGGCTGACGTTGAGAAGAACGAGTTGATCGTAAACGGTAACCACATCCGTGTTACTGCTGAGCGTGATCCTGAGAACTTGAAGTGGGATGAGGTTGGTGCTGAGTACGTAGTTGAGTCTACAGGTCTCTTCCTCGCTTACGACAAGGCTGAGAAGCACTTGAAGGCTGGTGCTAAATATGTAGTACTTTCTGCTCCTTCTAAGGCTGACGCTAACGGTAACCAGGCTGATATGTTCGTTTGCGGTGTTAACACTGACAAGTACAATGGTCAGAAGATCGTTTCTAACGCTTCTTGTACAACAAACTGCTTGGCTCCTATCGCTAAGGTATTGAACGATAACTTCGGTATCGAGACAGGTTTGATGACAACTGTTCACTCTACAACTGCTACACAGAAGACTGTTGACGGTCCATCTATGAAGGACTGGCGTGGTGGCCGTGCAGCTGCTGGCAACATCATCCCTTCTTCTACAGGTGCTGCTAAGGCTGTAGGTAAGGTTATCCCTGAGTTGAACGGTAAGTTGACAGGTATCTCTATGCGTGTTCCTACTTTGGACGTATCTGTTGTTGACTTGACAGTTAACTTGAAGAAGGCTGCTTCTAAGGAGGCTATCTGCGCTGCAATGAAGGCTGCTTCTGAGGGTGAGTTGAAGGGTGTACTCGGTTACACAGAGGATGCTGTTGTTTCTTCTGACTTCTTGGGTTGCGCTTTGACATCTATCTTCGACGCTAACGCAGGTGTTTACTTGACAGACAACTTCGTTAAGGTTGTTTCTTGGTATGACAACGAGATTGGTTACTCACACAAGGTTGTTGAGTTGATCAAGATCATGAAGAAGCACAACGGTTAATTCGTTGCCTCTTAACGATTAAGAAATATAGCCGCCCAGCATTTCTGATGCTGGGCGGCTTTTTTTCTATCTCAGATTGTCTTGATGTGAGAATTTCTTTTCGTTTTATTTTGTATTATCAATTATTTCCTTTATCTTTGCGGCATGAAACAGACGATGATTACCATATTAGGTCCTACTGCGAGCGGAAAGACGAGCCTTGCCGCAGCGCTTGCTTCCAAGATCAACAGCTTGGATGCTGCGTCGTGGGGTGGAATTACCCAGGGGGCGGAGATTATCAGCGCCGATAGTCGCCAGGTGTATCGTGGCATGGACATCGGTACTGGAAAAGACCTGGAAGATTATACGGTGGACGGCAAGTTGATACCTTACCATTTGATAGATATCTGCGAACCGGGAACCAAGTATAACCTCTTTGAATATCAGCAAGATTTCTATGATGCCTATCTCGATATCCGGAAACGGGGCGTGCTGCCTATCTTGTGCGGCGGAACAGGACTGTATATCGAGTCTGTGCTCAAGGGATATCATCTTTCGCCTGTGCCACAGAATCAGGAGTTGAGAGACCGGCTGGCTGATAAGAGCCTGGATGAGCTTACGGTGATGCTGAAAGAGCTGAAGGCTAAGACGGGTTCCAATATGCACAATCGCACAGATGTGGATACCGCACAGCGAGCTATCCGGGCTATTGAGATTGAAACCTATAATCTGGAGCATCCTATGCCGGAACGGGAATTGCCTGCGGTAGATTCGCTTATTATAGGTGTCAGTATCGATCGTGATGCCCGTAGAGAAAAGATTACCCGAAGGCTGAAGCAGAGACTCCAGGAAGGAATGGTGGATGAAATCAAAGGTCTGCTCGACAGGGGAATTCCTGCAGAAAACCTCATCTATTATGGTTTGGAATATAAGTTTATCACCGAATATGTGACTGGTAAAACCACCTATGATGAAATGTTCAGAGGTCTGGAGATAGCCATCCATCAGTTTGCCAAGCGCCAGATGACCTGGTTCCGCGGTATGGAGCGAAGAGGGTTTGCCATCAATTGGATAGATGCTCTGCAGCCGATGGAACAGAAAGTGGAGCAGGTGCTGGAGATAGTTAAAAGTTCAAAGTAAAAATCATGGCAGTGAATGAAAATAAGTGGGGACTCCTGTATTGTCCCCGTGGCGGTTGGCGCAGTGCCAAACGCTGGGAAAAGATAGAAAAGGTGCTCAGGCAGCAGGGCGTTGATTACGACTTTGTGCAGAGCGAAAACCAGAAAAGCGTAGAGCGACTGGTGAAGATGTTTGTCAACAATGGCTATAAGACGATAGTGATTGTTGGCGGAGATTCTGCGCTCAATGATGCCGTCAATTGCCTGATGCAGATGGACGCTTCCGAGCGCAATGAAGTGGCGTTGGGAGTGATTCCTAATGGATTGATGAATGATTTCGCCCGTTTCTGGGGATTCGATGACAGTAATGTGGAGCAGACGGTGGCTTGGCTCAAGAAGCGCAGGGTGAGAAAGATTGACCTGGGATGTATCCGGTACACCAGCAAGAAGGGGGAGAAGTGCTTGCGCTATTTCCTCAACTGTGTGAACATCGGACTCATAGCTGCGATTATGAATCTGCGTCGCCAGACCCGTCATGTCTTCGGTTCCCGTACGCTGTCTTTCATCTTCTCGTTCATTCTGATGATTTTCCAGCGTCTCGACTACAAGATGCATATCAGGATCAATTCTGATGTCATCAAGCGCAGAGTGATGACGATGTGTGTAGGCAATGCTTCCGGTTATGGTCAGACTCCAAATGCCGTGCCGTATAATGGTCTGTTGGATGTCTCTGTGGTGTATCATCCACAGATGACCCAGCTTTTCGAGGGTATTTATCTTTTTGTAAAGGGAAAGTTCCTGAATCATAAGAGTGTGCATCCTTACCGTACCCGCGAGGTGGAGGTAGAGGAGGCTTCTCATGCCTTGATTGGCATTGATGGAAGATTGATGAATACGCCTGTGGGTTCTTATAAGATAACTGTAATTCAGGAAGTCATCAACTTCCTGATTCCTGCATAAACGCCAATGAGGGTGAGTTCTACGGTTAGAACTCACCCTCATTGGTTATGTTGTGGCTTTTATCCTTTAGCTATTTTCTTGATTTCCTCTTCATTGAGAATCTTGATCTTTCTGACATTCGTTTCTATCAGACCTTCTGATACAAAGGCAGAGAGTGTGCGGATGCAGTTGCTCGTTGTCATGTTGGATATGTTGGCGAGGTCTTCACGACTCAGGCTGCAGTCCAGTGTGACTCCGTCTTTAGCCAGTCCGTATGAATCATGCAGAAACAGAAGTGCTTCGGCGAGGCGGGCACGGATGTGCTTCTGGGTGAGATTGACAGTACGGTCGTCTGATTTTCCAATCTCTACACTCAAGTACTTGATGAAGTAGTGTCCGATCTTGTAGCTTTTCTGCAGCAGCTTCATCAGTACGGGCAGTGGAAAATGGGCTACGGTGCAAGTATCCAGAGCCTGTGCTGCAGTCTTGTAGATTTCGTTTGCGAAATAAGCACGGAATCCGAAGAATTCGTTCGGCTTGATGACGCGGATAATCTGGCTTTTTCCGTTGATGCCATCCTTGAATATCTTCACTTTGCCAGTGAGAAGACACATTGCTTCAGTGGGAGTTTCATCGCACTGATAAATCATTTCTCCTTTCTTGTATTTGGTGATTTCAACATGTTCTTTCAATGTTGCAATCTGGTCGCTCTCGAGTCCGCCCCATATTTTCGAAATCTCCCGAGCTACCTTAGCTTTATTCGCATCTTTCTTCTTTTCAACCATTATCGTTCTTCTATTTATGCTCTAGTTCGTTAAATCGGCTGCAAAATTACACATTTTTTTTGATATAACTCAATAAAAAACGCTAAAAATATGTTTTAAAACATACAAAAGTAAGATTTTCTAAAAATGTGTCACTTTTTCCTTTGCCTTCCCGCAAAAAAGCCGTACCTTTGAATGCAATAAATATAGTCAACAAATATTAAAACCTTAATATAGATCTATGAGTTATCTAAAATTCGAAAAGGCCCTGATGACCAACTTACAAGAGTCATTGCCGAAAGAGTTGTTAAGGACTAATCGCTCGGGCGCATATTCGTGCTCAACGATAGTGGACTGTAATATTCGTAAGTACCACGGACTTCTGGTTGTACCGGTTTCTGAGCTGGACGACGACAATCATGTTCTCCTGAGTTCTCTGGATGTTACGGTGATTCAGCATGGTGCTGAATTCAATCTTGGTCTGCATAAGTACCAGGGCAACAAGTTCAGTCCGTTGGGCCACAAGTACATTCGTGAGTTTGATTGCGATAAGGTGCCTACTACACTTTACCGCGTGGGTGGTGTGATTCTCAAGAAAGAGGTAGTCTTCCAGCATTATGAAGATCGAATCCTGATCCGCTATACGCTGGTTGACGGTCATTCTGCCACAACACTTCGTTTCCGTCCTTTCTTGGCGTTCCGCAGCGTGCGTCAGTTTACCCATGAGAATGCAACCGCATCTCGTGACTACTCTGGTGTTGACAACGGAATTAAGACATGTATGTATGCTGGTTATCCAGACCTCTACATGCAGTTCTCAAAGAAGAACGAGTTTAAGTTCTGCCCAGATTGGTATCGTGGTGTGGAATATCCTAAGGAACAGGAGAGAGGTTATGCTTCTAATGAAGACCTCTATGTGCCAGGATATTTCGAGATGGATATCAAGAAAGGCGAGTCTATTGTCTTTGCTGCAGCTACATCTGAAATCAAGACTACCGGCTTGAAGAAACTCTTTGATAAAGAAGTGGATGAACGTGCACCTCGCGATAATTTCTTCCATTGCCTGGTGAATGCTGCACATCAGTTCCATCGCCGTGAAAAGAACGACGACCGCTACATTCAGGCTGGTTATCCATGGTTCAAGTGCCGTGCCCGTGATACATTCATTTCGCTCCCAGGTCTTACTCTCTCAATCGAGGAGAACGACTACTTCGAGCTGGTGATGCAGACAGCTATGCGCGGATACTATGAGTTTATGGAGGGTAAGCCTCTTACTGCTCATATTACAGAAATCGAGATGCCTGACGTGCCACTTTGGGCAGTCTGGGCTCTTCAGCAGTATGCCAAGGAGACCTCTAAGGAGGAGTGCTACAAGAAGTATGGCCAGTTTATCAAGGATGTCATCAATTTCATCAGAGACAACAAGCACCCTAACCTGGAGTTGATGGAGAACGGCTTGCTCTATACCAATGGTAAGGACAAGGCTGTGACCTGGATGAACTCTACGGCTAATGGCCGCCCTGTAGTGCCTCGTACCGGATATATCGTAGAGTTCAATGCTCTGTGGTATAACGCTTTGTGCTTCTGTGCTGCTTTGGCAGGAACAGCTGGCGAAGAGGATGCACAGCAGGAATTGCTGGCTCAGGCTGAGGTTACCAAGAAGTCGTTCGTTGATACATTCCTCAATGAGTATGGCTATCTTTACGACTATGTAGATGGCAATATGATGGATTGGAGTGTTCGACCAAATATGATCTTCCCAGTGGCATTCGATTATTCTCCATTGTCACAAGACCAGAAGAAGAAGGTACTCGATATCTGTACCCGTGAACTCCTTACACCTAAGGGATTGCGCTCACTCTCACCTAAGAGTGGCGGTTACAACCCTATCTATGTAGGTCCTCAGACACAGCGCGACTATGCTTACCATCAGGGAACAGCATGGCCATGGCTGGGTGGTTTCTATATGGAGGCAAGCTTGAAACTCTACAAGCGTACCCGCTTGAGTTTCGTAGAGCGCCAGATGGTAGGTTATGACGATGAAATGTCTTATCACTGCCTTGGTACTATCAGTGAGCTCTTCGATGGCAACCCACCATTCTCTGGTCGAGGCGCCATATCTTTCGCCATGAACGTGGCAGAGATTCTCCGTGCGCTCGAATTACTAGAAAAGTATCAATATTAATATAAGGAGGACGCTATATGAAAGTATTAATGTTTGGATGGGAGTATCCTCCTCACGTATTTGGTGGCTTGGCTACTGCCAACTTTGGTATCACCCAGGGCTTGCATGCCCAGGGAGATGTCGATATTACATTGTGTCTGCCTCATCCTTTCGGTGATGAGGACCGCAGTGCATGTAAATTTGTGGCTATGAACAGTGTGCCTATCGCCTGGCGCGACGTCAATCATGACTATGTGCAGCAGCGTGTGGGCAACATCATGAATCCTGATGACTATTTCCGCTACCGTGACCACATCTATGCCGACTTTAACTATATGAACGTGAATGACCTCGGCTGTATGGATTTTGCCGGCGGTTATCCTTCTAATCTCCACGACGAGATCAACAACTACAGCATCATCGCTGGCGTTGTAGCCCGTAGCGAAGAATTTGATATTATCCACGCCCACGACTGGTTGACATTCCCTGCTGGTATCCATGCCAAGCGAGTGAGTGGCAAGCCTTTGTGCATCCATGTACATGCTACCGACTTCGACCGTAGCCGTGGTAAGGTGAACCCTACCGTATATGCTATTGAGAAGGACGGTATGGATAATGCCGACTGCATCATGTGTGTATCTGAGTTGACCCGTCAGACCGTGATCAACCAGTATCACCAGGATCCACGCAAGTGCTTTGCCATGCACAATGCGGTGTATCCACTGAAGCAGGAGTGGCAGGACATCCCACGCCCAGACCATAAGGGCAAGGAGAAGGTGGTAACCTTCCTGGGTCGTCTCACCATGCAGAAGGGTCCTGAGTATTTCGTAGAGGCAGCCAACATGGTATTGCATCGTACCCGCAACGTGCGTTTCTGCATGGCAGGTTCGGGCGATATGATGGATCAGATGATTTATCTGGCAGCCGAAAGAGGTATTGCCGACCGTTTCCACTTCCCTGGTTTCATGCGAGGAAAGCAGGTATATGAGTGTCTGAAGGATAGTGATGTATATGTAATGCCATCCGTGAGTGAGCCATTCGGTATCTCTCCTCTGGAGGCTATGCAGTGTGGTACACCTACTATCATCTCCAAGCAGAGTGGATGCGGTGAAATCCTCACCAACTGTATCAAGGTAGATTACTGGGATATCCATGCCCTTGCCGATGCTATCTACAGCATCTGCCACAACGAGAGTCTCTTCGATTATCTCTCAGAGGAAGGCAGAAAGGAAGTAGATCAGATTACCTGGGAGAAAGTGGGAGCCCGCATCAAAGATCTCTATCTCAAGACTTTGGGATGGAAGTAATGTTAAATGTTTAATGTTACAAGGGCTAATCATAAAGTTCAAAGTTCAAAATTTAAAGTTCAAAGTATGAAAACAATTTGTTTATATTTCGAGATACATCAGATTACCCATCTGAAACGCTACCGCTTCTTCGATATCGGTACTGATCATTATTACTATGATGATTATGAGAATGAGCGTAGCATCAACGACATCGCAGAGCGCTCTTACATGCCTGCACTCAATGCTATCCAGGAGATGATTGAGAAGAGCGGTCAGTATTTCAAGGTTGCCTTCTCGCTCTCTGGTGTCGGTATGGAGCAGTTGGAGCTTCACGCTCCTCAGGTTTTGGAGAAGTTGCAGGAATTGAACCAGACCGGTTGTGTAGAGTTCCTCGCAGAGCCTTATTCTCATGGTCTTTCTTCTCTCGTCAACGAGGAGACCTTCAAGTCAGAGGTGAAGCGCCAGTGTACAAAGATTGAAGAGTACTTTGGCAAGAAGCCTACCGTTCTCCGCAACTCTTCTCTCATCTACAGCGATGAGATTGGTGCTACTGTAGCTGATATGGACTTCGTGGGTATGCTTACCGAAGGTGCAAAGCACGTGTTGGGTTGGAAGTCACCACATTATGTATATCACTGTGCGATGAATCCAAAGCTCAAGCTCTTGCTTCGTGATGTACGTCTGAGCGATGATATCTCTTTGCGCTTCGCCAACAGCGACTGGGAGGGTTATCCACTCTTCGCAGATAACTATATGAATGACATTGCTTCATTCCCAGAGGAGGAGCAGGTTATCAATATCTTCATGGAGTTGTCGGCTCTTGGTATTGCTCAGCCATTGTCAAGCAACATCCTTGAGTTTATGAAGGCTTTGCCAGAGTGCGCTAAGCAGCGTGGCATTACTTTCTCTACTCCTACTGAAATCTGCAAGAAGATCAAGTCTGTAGGCGAGATCAATGTACCTGATACATTGAGTTGGGTAGATGAGGAGCGTGACGTAAGTTCCTGGCTCGGTAACCCAATGCAGCGCGAGGCTTTCAACAAGCTTTATAGCGTAGCTGACCGTGTACGTATCGCCAATGATCCACGTATCAATCTGGACTGGGATTATCTCCAGGCAAGCAATAACTTCCGCTTCATGACCACCAAGCCTAGCAACGTAGGTCTTGACAGAGGTATTTACGCCAGCCCATTCGATGCATTCACCAACTACATGAACATTCTTGGTGACTTCATCAACCGAGTAAACGATCTTTATCCTGCTGATGTAGATAATGATCAGTTGGAGGGTCTTCTTACCACCATCACCAACCAGGATGAGGAAATTGAGATGAAGGACAAGGAGATTACCCGTCTCCAGGCTAAGATAGAGAAGATTGAGAAGGAGGTAGCAAAGCTTCGTGCAGAGAAGTCTGAGAAGCCAGCTGCCAAGAAGACTGCTGCCAAGAAGGCACCAGCCAAGAGAACTACAGCCAAGAAGACAGCAGAAAAGCCTGCTGAGGCTGCAGAAGAGAAGTAAGCTTAGAATTTAGATTACTCATAACTTTTAGTCTCCCTTGCGGCTCGTGTTGAGCAGTGAGGGGGACTTCTTATTTAGAAATACTCGTTACATCTTTTATAAGGATGCGCTCGCTGCGTACGAAGTTGATGAGCTGTGGACGGAGACCCTGTCCGAGTCTGTAGCCTTGTATGCGTAGATGCATGGTGAGTAGTGTACATACAGGAATGAGCAAAGACAATAGTAATGTCTTGAATAATCGGTTCATTGCTTGTTTCAGAGATTAATGAATAAAAATTTTGTTTGTCGCAATTTGGTTACAAAGATATATAAAATATATATTTCCGATATTTTTTTAGTTAAAAATTTGGCTGTTCTAACAAAAAAGTGTATCTTTGCGGTGAAATTTAACATTATTAATACTTCAAATAAAGATTCGCCTATCGATTTAGACATTTACTTAATGATAAAATAAGGATTAAGAAATGAGAAAACTCAATCAAATGACAGATGAAGAATTGGCCTTGGCTTACGTCGAGGGCGACAATAAGGCTTTTGACCTATTGTTGTCCCGCTGTGAGGTAAAGCTGTTTTCTTACATCCTCTTTGTCGTACATGATGAAGAGTTGGCGAACGATATATTTCAGGAAACTTTCGTGAAGGCGATAGTCAAACTTCAGAATGGGCAATATTTGCCTAATGGTAAGTTTGTCTCATGGCTTATGCGTATAGCTCACAATGTAATTGTCGATGGCTATCGTGATGCCAAAAATCTGCTTTTTACCGACCAGCATAACGATAATGATCTTTCTCGTCTGAAGGGAGATGCTGTGACGGATAGTTTTGTGGAGAAGGAAATCGTGCGCAACCAGGTGTTGAGCGATGTGAGACGGTTGGTGGATTTTCTGCCTCCTAACCAGCGGGAACTCATATATATGCGATTCTATCAGCAATTGACTTTCAAGGAGATTGCTGAATTGACGAATGTGAGTATTAATACGAGTCTGGGACGTATGCGTTATGCGCTTCATAACCTACGTCGTATGGCGAAGGACTATCACATCAGCTTGCAGCTTGACTAAACTTTCCGCTGTTTTATCAGCGGGAAGTTTAATCTTCTTGATACTTCTATATCGTTGGTTCAGGGCGTATTGGGTAATTTCAACCATACAGGTCGAAATCCTTTAGTCCTCTTCCTTTTTCAACTCTTTCAGATCGTGAATAGTTGCACAAGGATCTGAACTCTTGAAGACGTAGCTGCCACTCACCAGTACATCGGCTCCAGCCTGTACGAGTCGTGGGGCGGTTTCACCCTGTACGCCACCATCTATCTCGATAAGTGCATGGCTACCGCTCTCCTTGATGAGTTTGCGCAGGCGATGTACCTTCTTGATGGTGTTTTCGATAAACTTCTGCCCGCCGAATCCAGGGTTCACGCTCATCAGCAGCACCATATCCACATCGCAGATGATATCTTCCAGGACATTTACAGGAGTAGAAGGATTGAGGGTTACGCCAGCCTTCATACCAGCTGCATGAATCTGCTGGATAGTACGGTGTAAGTGAGTGCATGCCTCGTAGTGCACATTCATCATCATGGCACCAATCTTGGCGGTTTGCTCTATGTATTGCTCTGGGTGTACAATCATGAAGTGTACGTCGAGAGGTTTGGTGCAAACTTTCGCCACGGCTTCCAATACAGGGAAACCGAAGGAGATGTTGGGCACGAATACACCATCCATAATGTCCATGTGGAGCCAGTCTGCTTCACTCTTATTGATCATTTCTACATCGCTCTTCAAGTCAATGAAATTGGCTGAGAGGAGAGAAGGGGAAACCATTGTCTTCATCTTTATTTCTTTACTTTGATTATATGTTGCAATCAGTTGATGAAATACGCCTTGCAAGATTCATTCTTCTTGAATGCGCGATAAGTGTAAGCCATCTGTTTGATGAAATAGATGGTCTTGGCAGATGGTCTCATCTCTTCGGAAGTAAATAAATGCTTCATAGGCATATTTTTTGTGAATTGATTAATACTATGCTGTTTCTGATTGGCATCGGTTATGGGAATGATTCCTCATCATGATGCTTATATATTCATAAACGATGACCTTGTGGTTTTATTATATCTGGTGCTTATATTTTTTTGTGAATAGTACTCCGATTACTTATATATAATAAGGTGTAAGGGGAAAAAGAAAGAGAAAAATATGAAGAAAATAACTTTTTTCTGTTAAAATGATTATTTTTTAGATAAAAAGTTTGCTATTTCGTAGAAAAAGTGTAATTTTGCAATCGGTTAGTTGTAGTGACTATGCCAGTAACAAATTATAATTAAAAGAAACAAAATAAAAAATTAAAAATATGATGAACTCGTTTGTATCTACAGCATGGTGGTGGCGTAACTCAAGATCTAGAAAGTCGTGAGTCGAGTACCCGTGTGGATGCAAATCCAAATATACTAAGGGCCTGCCGTAACTTACGACAGGCCCTTTTTACATATCTGGGGAGTTTCGGAAAATGATTCTTACTTGAAAGAGTATTAACAAAATAAAAATATATAGGAGAACAGGATTATGGAAATGAAGAATATCTTGAACAGAATGTTGAACCACGAGGAGTTGACCCGTGAAGAGACCAAGAATATTATCCTGGGAATTACTCAGAGTGAGTTTCCCGAGGAACAGATTACAGCTCTGCTTACTGGTTTGCAGATGCGCGGTGTGACCGTAGATGAACTTCTCGGTTTCCGTGATGGTATTTTGGAGACTGGTGTTCCTGCCATTCTCAATTGTGACCGATATATCGATGTTGTAGGAACTGGTGGTGATCGCAAGAATACTTTCAATATCTCTACTACCTCTTGTTTCGTTATTGCTGGTGCAGGATATAAGGTGGCTAAACATGGTAACTTCGCTGCAACTTCGGTGAGTGGTGCTTCCAATGTTATCAAGAATCACGGAGTACAGTTTACTGATGATCTTGATAAACTCAACCGTTCTCTCGATGAGGCTGGAATCGTTTATCTTCACGCTCAGCTTTTCGCCAAGGCAATGAAGTTTGTGGGTCCTATCCGCAAGGCACTTCAGTTTCCTACCGTCTTCAATCTCCTGGGGCCTTTGGTTAATCCTAGTCAGCCAAAATGCCAGTTGCTCGGTGTTGCCAACCTCGACCAGATGCGTCTCTACAATCAGGTTTACCAGAAAATCGGCATAGATTACGGAATCGTAAACAGTATTGATGGTTATGATGAAATTTCACTTACCAGTGATTTCAAGGTTACTACCAACAATTACGAGAGAATCTTCAAACCACAGGATCTGGGCTTCGGGATTGCCAAGCCTGAAGAGGTAAGAGGCGGAGCTACCGAGCAGGAAGCAAAGGATATTTTTGATGCAGTGCTCGAAAATCGTGCCCTGCCAGCGCAGAAGAATATCGTGCTCGCCAATGCAGCCTTCGGCATCCAGGTGATGGAGAAGGGAAAGAAGAGCATCGATGAATGCGTGGAGATTGCACGCGAAAGCATTGATTCTGGAAAGGCTCTTGCTACATTCAAGAAATTCGTGGAACTCAATAGTTAAGGAAAATGGATATTTTAGAAGAAATCATCGCTCACAAGAGAATCGAGATAGAACAGCGTAAACGCTTTATCCAACCCCGCCAGATGATTACCCTCACTGAGCAGAAAATGCAGGAGGATGAAGGATGTGTTCCGGGTGGAAGCATGAAGGAAGCGTTGATGAAGTCGGAGACTGGAATCATCGCAGAGTTCAAGCGTAAATCTCCTAGCAAAGGATGGATCAAGGAAGAGGGAAAGGCCAGTATCATTCCTCTAAGCTATCAGCAGAATGGGGCAACGGCGCTGAGTATCCTCACAGACATAGATTACTTTGGTGGCTATGATGAGTTTATCCAGGAGGCTCGCCATGTAGGTGTAACTCTACCTATATTATATAAGAACTTCGTGGTAGATGAATATCAGCTCTTGCAGGCTCGATATTGTGGAGCTTCGGCGGTGTTGCTGATTGCTGCCTGTCTTTCCAAGGAAGAATGCAGAAATCTGATGCGAATGGCTCATCAACTGGGATTGGAGGTTCTTTTGGAAATGCATGGCGAACGTGATTTCGAATATGCTGAGTTGGAGCCGGATATGTACGGAATCAATAACCGTAACCTCGGAACCTTTGTGACGGATGTGGAAAACAGTTTCCGGCTGTCTGAAATGCTTCCGAAAGATGTATGCAGAGTGAGTGAAAGTGGAATCTCCCAGCCCCAGACAGTTCTCAGATTAAGAGAAGAAGGTGGATTCAGGGGGTTCCTGATGGGTGAGCAGTTTATGAAACAGGCTGAGCCTGGAGAGGCGCTCGCTCAATTTATCAATCAATTAAAATCATAGGCAGATGTTAGTAAAGGTTTGTGGAATGCGTGAGCCTGAGAATATAGAAAAGGTGGCTCAGCTAGGGGTGGATATGATGGGATTCATCTTCTACCCAAAGTCGCCGAGATTCGCTTCTCAATCTGTGGATCGAACGGCTGCAGATAAGAATGTTTGCAGAGTGGGTGTCTTTGTCAATGAATCTGCTGGATTGATTTCTGATAAGATTCATCTGTTTGATTTGAATGCCGTGCAGTTGCATGGAAATGAGAGCCGCGAACTCTGTGAACTGCTTCATAAGCAGAATGGCTTGTTGAAAGTTATCAAGGCTATCAGCGTTTCCACAGCCGGGGATATCCTGAAATATAAGGAATATGTAGGCGCTGTTGATTACTTCCTTTTCGATACCAAGTGTAAAACGGTGGGTGGAAGTGGTCAGCAGTTTGATTGGCAGGTTTTGGAGAATTACGATGGCGATGTTCCATTCATCTTGAGTGGTGGAATAGGGCCGGAGGATGTAGAGAGAGTCAGGAACTTCCATCATCCAAAGTGTATCGGAATCGATCTGAATTCGAAGTTCGAGGTGAAGCCGGGCTTAAAGGATGTGGAGAAGTTGAATACATTTCTTGAAAATATAGAAAACAAAGAAATTTAAAAAGAGTATTATGAATAAGATAAATGCATTGTTTGCAAACAATAAAGACCGCAAGCTTTTGAGCTTGTATTTCTGCGCAGGTTGCCCAACCCTCGAAGGAACGGGTGATGTGATTAAGGCGATGGAGCGCAAGGGAATAGATATGATAGAGGTAGGAATCCCGTTCAGTGATCCTTTGGCAGATGGACCTGTCATTCAGAGTGCTGGTACTAAGGCTTTGAAGAATGGAATGACCGTAAAGAAGCTCTTCGCTCAGTTGAAGGCCATCAAGAATGAAGTGCAGTTGCCACTTGTGCTGATGGGCTATCTGAATCCTATCATGCACTACGGAATTGAGGAATTCTTCCAGAGTTGTGTAGAAAGTGGTGTAAGTGGAACTATCATTCCTGATCTTCCATTTGATGATTATCTGAAAGTGGTAAAGCCTATTGCTGACAGATATGATATCCGGGTTATCATGATGATTACCCCAGAGACAAGTGAGGAGCGTATCCGATTCATAGACGAACATACTGACGGCTTTATCTATATGGTCAGCTCTGCCAGTATTACGGGCGCCCAGAGTAGCTTCGGCGATGCTAAGTTGGCTTATTTCAATCATATCAATGGTATGAATCTCCGTAATCCTCGAATGATTGGTTTCGGAATCAGTAACAAGCAGACTCTTACGAGTGCGCAGGATAACGCAGCAGGTGCCATCATCGGTAGTAAGTTTGTGACATTGCTCAATGAAGTAGGCAATCCAGACCAGGCACTCGACCTGCTTTTCGAAGCATTGAAAAAATAATTCAACCTTTTAATTTTATAGGAAAGATGTATCAAGTTGACGATAAAGGATTTTTTGGAAAATTCGGAGGAGCTTATGTTCCTGAGATTTTATATAAGTGTGTAACTGAGCTTCAGGAGGCTTATAAGCCTATCATAGAGAGCGAGGAGTTCAAAAAAGAGTATTATGCGCTCCTGAAGGATTATGTTGGCCGCCCTTCACCTCTTTACTATGCGAAGAGAATGAGCGAAAAGTATGGATGCCAACTCTATCTGAAGCGTGAGGATCTGAATCATACCGGTGCGCACAAGATTAACAATACCATCGGTCAGATTCTGATGGCAAAGAAGATGGGTAAAACGCGTATCATCGCCGAAACCGGTGCCGGACAGCATGGAGTTGCAACTGCCACCGTCTGTGCCTTGATGGATATGAAGTGTGAAATCTTCATGGGTGCTACCGATGTGGAGCGCCAGCATACCAATGTGGAGCGTATGAAGATGCTGGGTGCCAAGGTGAATCCTGTCCGTACGGGCAATATGACTTTGAGTGATGCATGCTCAGAGGCTATCCGCGACTGGTGCTGTCATCCACAGGATACATTCTATATCGTAGGTTCTACGATGGGACCTCATCCTTATCCTGATATCGTAGCAAAGATGCAGAGTGTAATCAGTGAGGAGCTGAAATGGCAGTTGGAAGAGAAGATTGGCCGCGATTATCCTGATTACCTCATCGCTTGTGTTGGTGGTGGTAGCAATGCTGCAGGCACCATCTATCATTATATCGATGATGAGCGGGTTCAGATTTATCTGGCTGAGGCTGCTGGTCATGGTATTGATACCAATTACACGGCTGCAACCATGCATTGTGGTACAGAGGGAATCATTCACGGTGCCCGTACGCTTGTGATGCAGACAGAGGATGGACAGATTGAGGAAGCCTTCACCATCAGTGCCGGTTTGGATTATCCGGGTATTGGACCTATGCATGCAGACTTGGCAACAAGAGGCAGAAGTCATGTACTTGCCATCAAGGATGATGAGGCTATCTATGCCGGTTATGAACTGACTCGTATGGAGGGTATCATACCTGCCATTGAAAGTGCTCATGCTGTGGCTGCCTTGAAGAAAATGAAATTCAAGAAGGACGACGTGGTTGTTTTGACCGTTTCTGGCCGTGGTGACAAGGATGTAGAAACCTATTTGAGCCATAAGGAAATGGCTGGAGAATATGGAAATTTCTAAAGTATTTTAAAGCTTTTGCCCTTTCAGGGCGACAGACTTACACTCATTACTACCCAGGGTGTTACCCTGGGCTAGGAGCTTCTGCCCTTTCAGGGCGTGTGGGTGTAATTAGTTAAAGTTCAATCAATAAGAAAAATGGCTAAGTTTGATTATACGACAGTAACTCGCACGATTCTCGCCGACCTCTATACGCCTGTGGGAGTTTATATGCGATTGAGAGATATTTACCCCCAGTCGGCTCTGATGGAGAGTAGCGACTACCATGGTTCTGAGAATTCCCGTTCCTTTATAGGTGTACATCCATTGGCTAGCATTGCCGTGAGTCATGGAGAGGTTATCAAGACTTATCCTGATGGCAGTGTTGAAAAACAGCAACTTCCAGCTTTTGGCGAAGGAAAGGGAGAAGATTGTAAGCTCGCCATTTCGAAAGCTTTCAATGAGTTCATCCAGAGTTTCCATGTAGAGGGAGAGGGGAAGAATTTCTGTGGACTTTATGGATTCACGACCTTTAATGCAGTACGCTACTTCGAGAATATCCCTGTAAAGGATACCACGATGGCAAAGAATGATGCGCCGGATATCTATTATATTATGTATAAGGACATCATCGTGTTCGATCATTTCAATAATACGATGCAACTTATCGCTTTGAGCGAACAGTATGGCGAAGAGGGAACAGCTGATGATGATCAGGCTTCTGCGGCAAATAGGGCTGTCGGCAATGCTGAGTTGGATGCATTGATGAAGGCGGTGAACAAGGCAAATGTGAAGCCTTATGATTTCCATCCGGTAGGCGAAACAACCTCTACTCTTACTGATGAGGAGCACAAGGCGAATATTCGCAAATGTATCCAGCATTGTATGCGTGGCGATGTGTTCCAGATTGTGGTGAGCCGTAGATTTGTGCAGCGTTATGAGGGGGATGACTTCAAGCTCTACCGTGCCTTGCGCAGCATCAATCCATCACCTTATCTCTTCTATTTCGATTTTGGTGGCTTCCGTATCTTCGGTTCTTCACCTGAAACTCATAATCGTATTGTAGGAGAGAAGGCTTTCATTGATCCTATTGCAGGAACGACCCGACGAACGGGTGATATGGAACAGGATAGAAAGGCTGCAGAATTTCTCCGTAATGACCCAAAGGAGAATGCAGAACATGTCATGCTTGTGGATTTGGCACGAAATGATTTGAGCCGTAACTGCCATAATGTGAAGGTGGATTTCTATAAGGATATGCAATTTTACAGTCACGTGATTCATCTGGTGAGCCGAGTGAGCGGAACATTGGATCAGAATGCTGACCATATTAAGGAATTCATAGATACTTTCCCAGCCGGTACTTTGAGTGGTGCACCAAAGGTAAGAGCGATGCAGATTATCTCCGAACTGGAGCCTCACAATCGTGGTGCTTATGGTGGCTGCATCGGGTTCATTGGATTGAACGGTGATTTGAATCAGGCTATTGTAATCCGCACCTTTATCAGCCGTAATGGTGAACTCTGGTTCCAGGCAGGAAGTGGAGTAGTGGCGAAGAGCAATGATCAGTATGAGTTGGAAGAGTGTAATAATAAATTAGGAGCTTTGACTAAGGCAATTCATATTGCTGAGAAGCTCTAGGTAGTGATTAGTGATTGGTGAGGAATAATCAATAATAAATAATCAATAATAAATAATGAAGATGAAAATAGTAATCATAGATAACTATGACTCCTTTACTTATAATCTTGCCCATTTGGTGAAGGAGTTAGATGCTGAAGTGACGGTGGTCCGCAACGATCAGTTTCAGCTGTCGGAGCTTGACCGCTTCGACAAAATCATATTGAGCCCAGGACCAGGTATTCCTTCGGAGGCTGGACTTCTGATGGATGTGATCAGGAAATATGCTGGCAGAAAACCGATGCTGGGAGTTTGTCTAGGTCATCAGGCTATTGGTGAGGCTTTTGGTGCTAAACTAACCAATCTCTCTGAGGTTTATCATGGAGTAGCTACACCTTGTACTCAGTTTGGTAACGATCCTATTTTTGAAGGATTGCCTAAGCGTATCGAGATTGGCAGATATCATTCCTGGGTAGTAGATAAAAGTGGTTTTCCTGATTGCCTGGATATTACGGCTGTAAGTGATGATGGTCAGATTATGGGTCTCAAGCATAAGAATTACGATATTCGAGGCATTCAGTTTCACCCAGAAAGTGTGCTGACACCTGATGGAAAAAAGATGATTCAGAATTGGTTAGAAAAAAACTTTGTTCCCTATGGAAATTGTTTTTAAGACTAGAAGAAAGTTCCGTTCAAAATCATTGAACGTACATTCAAAACTATTGAACGTACATTCAAAACAATTGAACGGACATTCAATGTCACTGAACGAAGCTTTCTACTAACGCTAGAAACATTTTCCTTTGAAGGTAGAAAGTAATTCCTTTAAGGGAAGAATTACTGTAAGCCATCAGTAAATCCGTCTTGCATATTACCTAGTTTTGAGTAGACCTCATCATACTTATGGATATGGCTTACACTCTATTTGCATCTTGAATGCTTGATATTGCGATGAATGCAAAAAAGAGTTTGACGTTCAGAAGAACACCAAACTCTTTTTTTTTGCTTTTTATATGATAATCTCTAATTAAGAGAACACATAATCACTGATTACAAGTCCCAACCCACGGCACTGGCGCCGAGAACGGCAGCAGAACTGCCATCAAGAGTTGATACCAGGAACTTAGCCTTGCCCTTGTAAATCTTCAATACATTCTCATCGTATGCCTTCTTCAAAGGCTCCATCAGCAAGTCACCAGCCTTGGTCAAACCGCCGAAGAATACGAATGCCTCTGGTGCAGAGAAAGCAGCAAAGTTGGCGCAAGCCTCACCCAGCATCTTACCTGTGAAGTCGTAGATGCGCTTAGCCAAAGCATCGCCCTTGCCGGCAGCCACACTCACGTCGTAAGAAGTGATATCCTCTGGCTTCATCTCGCGGAGCAAAGAAGGCTCGTCGCTTGTCTCCAGGAACTCACGTGCTGTGCGAGCCACACCCGTAGCAGAGCAGTAAGTCTCCAAGCAACCTCTTCTGCCGCAACCGCATGGACGGCCAGCCTCGCCTGGAACCACGATAACGTGACCCAACTCACCTGCGAAACCATCGCTACCGTAAACCATCTGACCGTTGATAACGATACCAGAACCTACACCAGTACCCAAAGTAATGTCGATAAAGTTCTTCATACCACGAGCCACACCGTAAGTCATCTCGCCCAAGGCAGCCGCATTTGCGTCGTTAGTCAAAGCCACAGGAATACCCAAAGCCTTGCTGAAGAGTTCTGCCAATGGCACTACGCCATCATGCGCCCAAGGAAGGTTAGGAGCAAACTCGATGGTACCTGTATAGAAGTTACCGTTAGGAGCACCGATACCCATACCCTTAATCTTCTCGATACCGCCGATGGTATCAAGCACAGGCTGCAAAGCCTCTACAGAAGCTTTTACATATTCATCCACAGTCTTATAGCCACCAGTCTTGATAGCTGTTGTAGCCTTAATGTCACCGCGTGCATCTACGATGCCGAACACTGAATTAGTACCGCCAAGGTCCAAGCCAATTACGTATGGCTTCATTGCATTTTCAGTCATGTTACTTTTTTAATTAGTTAGAATTGTTTATTTATGCTGCAAAGATAATGAATCCTTTTGAAAATATCAACTTTTTCTTGTATAAAAAAGTATAATTTTAGAAGTTTTGGGCAAAAATATTGCAAATGTGCCCTTTTTTTTGTAACTTTGCCCGCTGTTATAGAATAATGTACGAAAAATGAGTTTAGCATTTCCAATAGAGATAAACATCCTTGACTTTATATTCAAAGGAATTATCATCGGAGTGATTGCCTCTGCCCCTATGGGGCCTGTAGGCATTCTTTGTATTCAGCGTACGCTCAACAAGGGACGCTGGTTTGGGTTCGTCACGGGCATTGGTGCTGCGTGCAGTGATATCGTATATGCACTCTTCACGGGTCTAGGTATGAGTTTCGTGATGGACTTTGTGAATAATGCGCAAAACAAGTTCTACCTGCAGATTTTCGGTAGTGTATTGCTGCTGGTGTTCGGAATCTATTGTTTCAAGAGTGATCCGATGAAGAATATGCACAAGTCGAGCAATAAGCAGGGTACTTTATGGCATAATGGAATTACGGCATTCCTGGTTACCTTGAGTAATCCGCTCATCGTGTTTCTCTTTATGGCTACCTTTGCACAGTTTGCCTTTGTGGTTCCGGATATGCCGCTAGAGATGGGTATGGGATATCTGAGCATTATGTTTGGTGCCTTGTTGTGGTGGTTTGGACTCACTTGGCTCGTCGATAAGATCAGAGGTAAGTTTGATACTAATGGAATCCTTATCATCAATAAAGTGATAGGAAGTATCGTGATTATTTTCTCGATCATCGCTCTTTTTGGAACGATGTTTAATCTTTATCATTTACCAGAATTTTAAGTTATGTTTGTAGCACAGAAATTAAGAAAAGAAAGTATTGCTGAATACCTTTTATATATGTGGCAGATAGAGGATATCATCCGTGCCTACGGATGCTCGCTGCCGGTGATTAAGAAAAACTATATCGAACGGTTCGATTTCACTCCTGAGCAGAAAGACGAGGAACTCGATTGGTTTGGAAATCTCATTCGTATGATGAATGAAGAAGGTAAGCGTGAGAGCGGGCATCTTGACATTAATAGAGTGTTGTTGCAGGATGTCATCGATCTGCACGGCAGACTCCTTCAGAGTTCGAAGTTCCCTATTTACAATGCTGAGTATTACAAGGTGTTGCCTTTTATTGTAGAGTTGCGCAATCGTGGTGATAAGGATATTAATGAGGTTGAGACCTGTCTTGATGCACTTTACGGAGTAATGATGCTCAGATTGCAAAAGAAGGAGATTACCCCTGAAACAGAGAAAGCTATCAAGGAAATCTCAATCTTCGTTGGATTGCTCAGTGATTACTATATCAAGGATCGTACTGAAGGCTTGAAGTTTGAAGATGACGATATGTAATCTGCTGGCGTAACAAGTGTTTTTTAGTAATTAGAGAGTAGTATTTATTTTTTTTAGGATATACATATTATAATATATATTATTGATGAAAGAGATTGAAAGAAGAAGAACGTTTGCCATCATTTCGCACCCTGATGCTGGTAAGACAACATTGACCGAGAAGTTCCTGCTCTTCGGTGGACAGATTCAGGTGGCTGGTGCCGTTAAAAATAATAAGATTCGTAAGACTGCTACTTCTGACTGGATGGATATCGAGAAGCAGCGTGGTATTTCCGTATCAACTTCTGTGATGGAGTTCGACTATCTGCCTGACGGACAGAGTGGAGAACCTTATAAGGTAAACATTCTTGATACTCCGGGTCACCAGGATTTCTGCGAGGATACTTATCGTACTCTCACCGCAGTGGACTCTGCTATCATCGTAGTCGATTCGGCTAAGGGTGTTGAGGCACAGACCCGTAAGTTGATGGAGGTGTGCCGTATGCGCAATACTCCTGTTATCATCTTTATCAATAAGATGGACCGTGAGGGTCGTGACCCATTCGATGTTCTTGATGAGTTGGAGGAAGAGTTGAAGATTTCTGTTCGCCCTTTGTCTTGGCCTATCGGTCAGGGTGCTCGCTTCAAGGGAGTTTACAATATTTATGAGCATCAGCTCAATCTTTTTACACCTAATAAACAGCGTGTTACTGAGAAGGTTGAGGTAGATATTCAGTCTAAGGAACTTGATGAGCGAGTAGGTGAGCGAGAGGCAAATCAGTTGCGCGAAGAACTGGAGTTGGTGGATGGCGTTTATCCCGAGTTTGATGTGGAGACCTATCGTTCTGCAGAAGTAGCCCCAGTGTTCTTCGGTTCTGCCTTGAACAACTTCGGTGTGCAGGAGCTTCTGGATTGCTTCGTGCAGATTGCTCCATCCCCAAAGCCTACCAAGGCAGAGGAGCGCCAGGTGGAGCCAGAGGAGCCTAAGTTCACTGGTTTCATCTTCAAGATTACTGCCAATATTGACCCAAACCACCGATCATGTATTGCGTTCTGCAAGATTTGTTCTGGAAAGTTTGTGCGTAATCAGCCTTACTACCATGTGCGTCTTGACAAGACAGTGCGCTTCTCTTCACCTACCCAGTTTATGGCGCAGCGTAAGAGTACCATCGATGAGGCCTATCCTGGCGATATCGTTGGTTTGCCAGACAACGGCATCTTCAAGATTGGTGATACTCTGACTGAGGGCGAGAAGATTCACTTCCGTGGATTGCCATCGTTCTCTCCACTTCTCTTCAAGTACATCGAGAACGATGACCCAATGAAGAGCAAGCAGTTCCAGAAGGGTTTGGAGCAGTTGATGAACGAGGGTGTTGCACAGTTGTTCGTCAACCAGTTCAATGGTCGTCGCATCGTGGGTACCGTCGGTCAGTTGCAGTTCGAGGTTATCCAGTATCGCTTGGAGAACGAGTACAATGCCAAGTGCCGTTGGGAGCCTGTTCATTTGCATAAGGCATGTTGGATTGAGGCTGACGATGAGAAGGAATTGGAGAACTTCAAGAAGCGTAAGTACCAGTATATGGCAAAGGATATTGAGGGCCGCGATGTGTTCCTCGCTGATTCTGGCTATGTGTTGAGTATGGCTCAGCAAGACTTCGAACATATCAAATTCCACTTTACATCGGAATTTTAGTACATTGAACATTGAACTTGAAACATTGAACTTTCTGATATGCTGTCTTGGTAATCATAAAGTTCAAAGTTCAAAGATTAAAGTTAAAAGTTAAATGGATGAAGAGTTATCAGAATACAAACAAGGCTGGATAGAAAGATTCGTTGTTTGGCAGAAGGAACATATTTCCGACCGTCAGATGACCCTTATCCTTGCTTTTGTGATAGGTTTGCTCGCTTCTGTAGCAGGTTTCTTCCTGCATGGTATCGTGCACGAAATACAGTTGCTGCTTACTTCCGGGTTCCAGCAGAGCAGTTATAATCTGCTCTTCCTGCTTTTCCCTATCATTGGTATTTATCTTACCTCACTTTTTATCAAGTATGTGGTGAGGGACAATATTTCGCATGGTATTACCCGTGTGCTTTACGCCATCTCGACCAAAAATTCCCGACTCAAGGGGCATAACTGCTGGTCTTCGGTGGTAGCGTCCGGTATTACCATTGGTTTCGGTGGATCTGTTGGAGCTGAGGCACCTATTGTGCTTACCGGTTCTGCTATCGGTTCCAATCTGGGACAGATTTTCCGTATGGATAAGAAGACCATGATTCTGCTGGTGGGCTGTGGAGCCAGTGCTGCTATTGCAGGAGTCTTCAAGGCTCCAATTGCAGGACTTGTCTTCACCCTCGAGGTACTGATGGTTGATCTTAGTATGGCTTCACTTCTGCCAATCCTTATCAGTTGTGTCACTGCTACCTGTTTTACCTATATCTTTATGGGTGACAGTTCGCTTTTCGATTTTACTCTTACCAATCCATGGGAGCTGAATCGTACGCCAGCATGTATCTTGTTGGGTATCTTCTGTGGTTTGATGAGTCTTTACTTCATGCGCACGATGTCGTGGTGTGAGGGGCTTTTTGCCAAGATGAAGAATCATCCTTATTGTAAGTTGGTTTTTGGTGGACTCATTCTCAGTTCGCTCATTTTCCTTCTTCCTTCTCTTTATGGTGAGGGATATTCGGCAGTAAATGTGCTTCTTAAGGGACAGAATGAGGCAGAGTGGGGGCAGGTGATGAACCGTTCTCTTTTCTCTGGTCATCAAAATCTGCTGATTCTCTATATCGGCTTGGTGACCTTTACCAAGGTTTTTGCCACTTCGGCAACCAATGGTAGTGGAGGATGTGGTGGAACCTTTGCTCCTTCTCTTATCATCGGTGGATTTGCAGGTTTCTTCTTTGCCCGACTCTGGAATGTTTATGAGGTAGGTGTTTATGTGCCTGAGCAGAATTTCACCTTGATGGGTATGGCTGGATTGATAACAGGCGTGATGCATGCTCCACTTACCGGTATTTTCCTTATCGCCGAACTTACAGGTGGTTATCAGCTTTTTATGCCACTTATGATAGTGTGCATATCTTCGCTCCTTACCATCAGTATCTTTGAGAGCCATAGTATCTATGCCTTGCGTTTGGCTAGAGAGGGCAAACTTCTCACGCATCATATTGATCGTGCAGCGCTCACTCTGATGAGTATGCAGAGCTTGGTTGAGAAGGATTATCATCCAATCAAGGAAGATTTGCCGATGGAAAAACTGGTGAGCGAGATTAGTCGAAGTAATAATAACTTCTTGCCTGTGCTCGATGAAGCGGGTGTCTTGCTGGGAGTTATCGATATTACTAAGATTCGTCATATCATATTCCGAACCGAACTCTATAAGCATTTCAAGGTAAAACAGCTTATGTTGCAGCCTTCTGCCGTAATTAGTGAGAACGAGAGGATGGATGAGGTGATGCAGAAGTTTGATAAGACTGATGCCGCACAGTTGCCTGTAGTAGATATTAATGGCGTGCTGAAGGGCTATATCAGTCGTACCAAGGTGTATGAAGTATATCGACACATTGTGGCAGATATATCTGCAGAGTAATAATATTAATAATGAACAGTATGACAAAGAAAGATTTAAGAATCATATTTATGGGAACCCCAGAGTTTGCTGTGGAATCCCTCAAGCGCCTTGTAGAGGGCGGCTACAATGTGGTGGCTGTGGTTACGCAGCCTGATAAGCCTGTGGGCAGACATCAGGACACTTTGCAGCCTTCTCAGGTGAAGCTGTATGCTGTAGAGCATGGGCTGCCAGTGCTTCAGCCTGTGAAGATGAAGGATCCCGATTTCCTGGAACAACTTAAGAGTTATCAGGCAGACTTGCAGGTAGTGGTGGCATTCCGGATGTTGCCAGAGGTTGTATGGGCAATGCCAAAGTTTGGTACCTTTAATGTTCACGCTGCCTTGTTGCCACAGTACCGCGGTGCAGCTCCTATCAACTGGGCTGTTATCAATGGTGAGACAGAGACGGGTGTTACTACCTTCTTCCTCGATCACGATATAGATACAGGTCGCATCATTATGCAGAAGCGTTTCCCTATTCCTGACGAGGCGAATGTAGAGTATGTATATGATGGATTGATGCATTTGGGTGCTGAAATTGCATTGGAAACCATCGATCAACTGATTGCATCAGATGGTAATATTTTGAGCATTGCTCAGGAAGAATTCATCGGTGAAGGTGTAGAGCTCAAGTCTGCTCCTAAAATTTTCAAGGATACTTGCTGTATTGATTTCCACAAGCCTGCTAAACAGGTACACGATTTCATACGAGGTCTCTCACCATATCCGGGTGCCTGGACCAACATCAAGAAGAAAGATGCTGTGAAAGAGCAGGTGCTTAAGATTTTCAAGACTACAGTTAGCGAAGACTCGCGAGGTATGGCACCTGTAGGATGTTTCAGAATAGAAGACGGACATTTGCAGATAGCTTGTATCGACCATTGGCTCAATATCTATGAGTTGCAGCTTGCAGGTAAAAAGCGTATGGAAGCTTCTGCCTTCCTCAATGGAATGAAGGATATTGCATATTACGAATGTCAGAAAGCACCAGATTCTGATGCTGGATTACGGTAATTTAGATTTAAATTTCAGGGTTCAATTTTCAAACAGTTAAGAAAATGACTAGAGAAGAGGATATTAAGAATGCAGTAGAATGCATGCGTAAGGGTGGAGTGATTCTCTATCCTACAGATACAGTTTGGGGAATCGGTTGTGATGCTACCAATCCTGAGGCTGTGAAGAAAGTATATGAGATTAAGAAGCGCGATGATTCTAAGGCGCTTATCTGCCTCATTGACTCGGCAGATCGTATGGCTCGTTATTTCCGTAATGTGCCTCAGGTGGCTTGGGATTTCATTGATGCGGCTATGCCTGTTAAGCCTACTACCATAATCTTGGATGATGCGAACGGTGTGGCTAATAATCTTGTAGCAGAAGATGGAAGTTTGGCTATGCGAGTTACTTACGAGGAGTTCAGCAAGCAGCTTTGCTATCGTTTCCAGAAGCCTATCGTAAGTACAAGTGCCAATGTAAGTGGCGAGCCTGCAGCTCAGAACTATCGTGATATTTCAGAAGAGATTCTGAATGCGGTAGATTACGTGTGCTGGACCCGTCGTCAGGAGCATAAGCCTCATCAGCCTTCAAGTATTGTTAAGATAGCTAAGAACGGCGAGGTAAAGGTTATCAGATAATCATTTATATTGATTGCTGTATATAAACAAGCCTGCTAGGAGTTTTTTCTCTTAGCAGGCTTTTTCGTAGTCTATACCTTAACTGTAGATATATCATATAGCAAGAATTAATATGATAATATAACAAGAAAGAGGGTGTGTCATAAGTCTATGGCGCACCCTTTTCGTTTTTTCTCCTTTTTCCAGATATGGAACTGAAAAAATTGTTTTTATTTACAACAAAGCCCAAACTTTCACAAGCTCGGGCTTTGCCTTTCCGCA